>Ga0153972_1000108_pt1 | contig 23172 bp, 29 predicted proteins | sample TSGA056MetaG_FD_104732 | JGI IMG/M metagenome (GOLD analysis project Ga0153972, IMG submission 104732) | Attine ant fungus gardens microbial communities from Georgia, USA - TSGA056 MetaG | ecosystem: Host-associated > Fungi > Mycelium > Unclassified | place: USA: Georgia, George L Smith State...
AGGTTGCGGTAAAGCATTGGCACAGCATGGCCTTTGCTTAAAACAAGCCTATCCCTGTTCGGGTCGGCCGGGTTCTGGCTTGAAACGTTCATACGCTGCTGATATAAAAGCGTAAGAATTTCACATACCGACAGGCTTCCGCCCGGGTGTCCTGACTGGGCTTTTGCTATTGCAGTTAAAACGTCAACCCTGAACGTTCGGCACAGCTCTTTAAGTTCCTCTTCACGGCCTTTTTCCAATGACATTATCTTTCCTCCACTATCGCTTTTTTACTATATTAGTATATATTTATAAAATTACAAGCTCTTTTGGAGCATTTGTCAGGTTTTCGTTACCGCAATCAGTAATCAAAATCATATCCTCAATCCTGACACCGAATCTTTCGGGCAGATAAATGCCGGGCTCTGCTGTTATAACATTGCCTGCCTCAAGCGGCTTTTTGTTACCGGGGCTTGCGTTTGGCGCTTCGTGGATATCAAGACCCACGCTGTGCCCAAAGCCGTGCCCGAAATACTCGCCGTAGCCCGCATCCTCTATAACCCTAGCCCCTGCAAGGTGAACATCCGCTCCTGTAACGCCGGCCTTGGCTATTTCGATTCCGGCAAGCTGCGCACTTAGCACAGTGTTATAAACCTTTTTCATCTCGCTTGTTGCAAAGCCGACTGCAACGGTTCTTGTCATGTCCGAACAGTATCCGTTTTTTATGCAGCCAAAATCCATCGTTACAAAATCGCCGTTTTTGACCTTTTCGTCTCCCGGCACGCCATGCGGCATACTTGTTTTTGCGCCTGCTATGCATATTGGATCAAAGCTGTTGCCCTCCGCTCCCAAAAGAAGCATCCTGTAAGTTAGCTCGGCTGCAATTTCACGCTCCATAATCCCCGGTTTTATAAGCGGCATGGTTTCTTGGAGCGCCTTTTCCGCTATGCGCTGGGCTGCAGAAATGCTTTGGACTTCATAAGGCTCTTTAACCGATCTTAGCTTCTCCATAACATTTTGCGCAGGAATAAGATTTATATTAAACGATTTCTCAAAGAAATTCCAGTCATAACTTGTAAGAAATTTGTCTTCAGCGCCAACCCTTTTGCAGGAATGGGATAAAAGCGCCTCGCATATAAGCTTTTCCGTTGATTTTTCAATGGTTACCTGAGCAACCTCTACTCCCTTTGCGTTTAGCTTCGCAGATTCGATATAACGGGAGTCCGTGAAAAAATATGCGGCGCTTTGCATTATTACAACAGCACCGGCGCTGCTTTTGAAGCCGGTTGCATATTGTCTGTTCTGAGATGAAACCAACAGCAGTGCATCAAGATTTTCTGATGCAAGAGATTTCTGTATTTTTGCTATGTTCACTTTTTCGCCCTCCATCTGTACGCCTGTCTGAACGGCGCTTCGAGCCAGTATCTAAGTCGAAGAAATTCATTCGTGAACTTTACAGGCTTAACAAGAACAGAAAACACTCCCGAAGCTTTAGCGCACAAAACATCTGTGTAGATTTGGTCGCCGATAAGCGCTGCTTTTCTGCCGGGAATGTTATGCGCCTGCAGCACGCTTTTCATCGTTTTGGTAAATGGCTTTTTGCTTCTGTCAGAATAATCAATACCTAGCGCCTCGGCAAAAATTTTGGGTCTTGTTGTTTTGCTGTTTGATAGAATATAAAGCTCCAAGCCGGCATTTTTAATGCCCTTCGCCCATGCGATAAGCTTTTCGTCCGCTTCATAGCAGCCATAGGGAGCAATCGTGTTGTCTACATCAATCAAAACCAGCTCAATTCCCCTCGACTTAAAAACAGAAGGGAAAATATCGTAGATACTGTCTACCGAAAGATCTGGAACAGGAATAAAACTCATAGTCACCACCAAAAATTATTTTGCTATTTTAATCTTAATACACTATTTCATAATTTCATACGAAAATACGAGCGGCCAGTCGGGGCTGTAGCTTCCATATCCCGAAATCCGCCTGCCGCCAACCTCAATTGTAACCTCGTCGATGTCAGGAAGAAGGCAAAGTGTGTTTACAAAGCTAAAAATAATAAGCTGCGCATCTTTGGCGTCCGCAGGCTCGGTCGCAAAAAATGCCTCGGATAAATCCACGGTGCAATGCCCTTCAATCACCAATACCGACTGAACGTGAAGCTCTCCGGAGATATCAAAGCCTCTTGCCGAAACAAGCCCTGCAATTATTTCCTCGGTAATCGCCTGATAGAATGCTTCGCCCCTGTCCAAGCTAAGTGTTTGCGTTTGGCTTGTCAGTACGCCATCGCCGGGAAGAAAAAGTTTGACGGTCTCACTCACGGAACTTGCTGAGCTATCGTTCAGAAGGGCGCTGTAAACCGTCAGGTTTTTTGATCTTATAGTGTCATTGCATAGCACGTCAACATAAAAAATCTCATCAATCGAACAGAAGGTAAGCGCCACGCAAACATCAACAAGGGATTTTTCGGCAGCAGACAGTCTCGCATAGTCTGACGACATCTGGACCTTTACAGTTCCATCCTCAAAGGATGCGCCCAGCACCTGGCATTTTGACAGGAACGAGTTATGCATAAGGCTGCCCGACTGCGTGTTAAGTCCCCGCAGTGCGGTTTCGATTTCGCTCTCGCCTGTGGCTTTGGAATAGGTAATTCTCTCGAAAACCGATGTATAATCCTTATCTTCCTCAATCGCATTAATCCTATAAACAGCCACAGCATTTGCTGCCGCTTCCTTTTGCCAAATACAGCCCGACAGGCACAGAATACCGGCAAGAGCGATGGCAATTAATCTTTTATGCATCCTCTTCCTCCTTCTGCGCCAGGGGAAACTCTACAACGAAAGCAGTTCCGGCGGGAAGCCTGCGCTCTACCGAAATTTCACCGCCATGAAGCTTCACTGTATCATGCACAATAGAAAGTCCCAAGCCGCTTCCGCCCGATGATCGGCTTCTAGCCTTGTCAACCCTGTAAAATCGGGAAAAAATGTGAGGAATGTCAACCTCGGGAATGCCAATTCCCGTATCCTCAACCACAAGAATTGCCTTGCCGTTTTCCTTATGCAGGTTTATAAACACGCTGCCGCCGTACTCATTGTATTTTATGGCGTTTTCGGCAAGGTTAAAGATTATCTGATACATATCGTCGCCCGATGCCATAACTTCGCAGCCGCTTTCAAGGTTAGTTGAGATTACAACATTGCCGTCTGCTGCAAGCGGTGTTAAAAGGTGAATTGTTTTTTGCACAACCTTTTTTATATCAACAATCTCAGGATTGTAGAACGTATTGCTGTCTGTTTTGGTAAGGCTCATCAGCTTCTCCGTCATACGCTGAAGGCGCTCTGCCTCCGTCCCAATGTCGGCAACAAAATCAAGCGTTGTTTCCTTGTCCATATTCTCGTTTTGCAGAATACTGTCGGACAAAAGCCTGATTGCCGCAAGCGGAGTTCTAAGCTCATGCGAAGCATCGGAGACAAATCTGCGCCTAAGCTCCTCTGTGCTTTTCAGCCTGTTTGTCATGTCATTAAATGTTTCCGCAAGCTCGGAAACCTCGTCGTATCCACGGGTGGAAACCTGATAGTCATAGTTGCCTTCACGCACAATTCGCATAGCCTTTACAAGCGCCGTAATGCGGCTTGTCAAAGCCTTGGTTGAAATAATAACGAGAATCAGCACAACAATGCCGCTGATAATTGCAATTGTGCTAAGCTGCCCCTGAATCGAATCAATCAGTGCAGCCGAATCCGCTTCATACTCGCTGATATACACACTTCCGATTAATGAACCGCTGCTGAAAACCGGAGTTGCCGCCTTTGACGAGAACGCCAAGCCGTCAAAATCGCTGCTAAAGGCAGCGTATCCCGACAGAGCTTTTATTATTTCGGGGAAATGCACCCATCTGCCCACAGCATCACCGGAGGAGGAGCTGTCATAAATCGCAACGCCGGCGCTGTCTGTAACAACGACCCTGTCAAAGCTCTTAACGTCAATTAGCTCCATAACCTGATTAACATTATCCCCACTCAAGCTATCAAGCACGGATAGCGAGGACGACATAACAGTTGCCTGACTGAGCATGGAGCTGCGCTTGCTTGAAAACACAACATCCCTCGTGCTAGTCGTCGGATAAGTTGTGAGCAGCACAATCATGACGGCAATAAACAAAGTGAATATTGCCAAAAAGGTAAACTGCACACTGTATTTAATTTTTCTTTTACCTTTTTCCATGAAGCACTCCAAGAAGAATTACGACTTAAAGTAGTAGCCCACGCCCCATTTGGTGAAAACAAATTCCGGATTCGCAGGATCTCTTTCAAGCTTTTCCCGAACTCTGCGAATGTGAACGTCAACAGTTCTAATATCTCCCTGATAATCATAGCCCCAAACCATATCCAGCAGACTTTCTCTGCTGTAAACCTTGCCCGGGTTTCGCATTAAAAGCTCCATAAGGTCAAATTCCTTAACGGTAAGGTCAACCTCTTCGCTTCCTCTAAACGCCGTTCGCCGCTCCAAATCAAGCGAAAGGTCACCTGCTGTGATATTTTTAGGCTTTTCATTTGGCGCACCCTGCATTGCGCTTCTTCGTGAAAGCGCCCTGATGCGTGCTTTAAGCTCCAGAATATTAAACGGCTTTGTAATATAATCGTCCGCTCCGTATTCAAATCCGATTAGCTTGTCTGTGTCCTCGGTTTTCGCAGTCAGCATTATTATCGGCACTGTTGATTTTTGCCGCACCCGCATACAGACCTCTAACCCGTCCATTTTCGGCATCATTAGGTCAAGCAGTATAATATCGTACTCGGTCTTGAATATCATATCAACCGCAGTTTGCCCATCATAACAGGTATCAACCTCGTACCCCTCGTTTTCAAGATTAAACTTAATACCCTTAACAAGAAGCTGCTCGTCGTCTACTACAAGAATTTTCATGATTTCCTTCACCTACCCAACTGTGATTTTATCTTCGATTTTTGCAAAGGTTGCGTCCCCAATACCGCTTACTTCCTTGATTTCAGAAATGTCATCAAATCCGCCGGCTATGCTGCGGTAATCAATGATGCGCTGCGCAATCACTTCGCCGATTCCGTTAAGCTTCTGAAGCTCCTGTGAAGAGGCAGTGTTGATATTAATCAGCGCATCTTCGGAAGTGCCGCTGCTTGGAGCATCCTGCAGCTCGCTAAAGGCCGGTTCGGTCTCCGCCGCCGCCTCGTTAAATTCCTGTGCGGGCGATACAATCTCCTCGCTGGCAACAGCGGCAGTATGCTTTGGACTTTCCGTTTCAATTTTATATTTCCCGCTGACCTCGTTTTTACCCACGCTGTATCCGATGAGCAAAACAGCAAACATCAAAGTTACAACAATGGCAAAAACTTCACTCTTTCTAAGTTTCATATCCTATCTCTCTATCTGCGAAATGAGTGCAGCAAAATCTTTCTTATTGATTTAAATTGCATTAATCGGTATAATGGCTAAAGTAATTTATTTTTCGGCGCAATCTGTGAGCTTTACTAATTTACATTAGTCTCAGCCAATATAATACCATACATTGAGAGAGAATAACATGAAAAAATTGAAACTTCTTCCCTCGCTTTTATCAATAATACTGTTTTTAAGCCTTTTAGCCCCTATGCAGGCCCTCGCTTTGGAGGATCCGCAGGTGAATTCTAACGTCGCAATGATTATTAACAGCGAAACAGGCGAGGTGTTTTACTCAAAAAATGCCGACTGGAAAATATATCCTGCATCTACCACGAAGATTATGACAGCCCTTCTCGCAATTGAAGCTGTCGAGCGTGGCGAGCTATCGCTTTATGATGAGGTTACAGCTGGCGCAAGCATGACCTATGATCTTGTCGAAGACGGCAGCACAGCAGGCATTATGGTCGGCGAAACCATGACTCTCGAAAACCTCCTGTACTGCGCAATGGTATCCTCCGCAAACGAAGCTTGCAACATCATTGCCGAGCGTGTCAGCGGCTCAATCCCTGAATTTATTGCTCTTATGAACGTCCGTGCCAAAGAGCTTGGCTGCACCAGCACGAGCTTCACAAACACGCACGGACTGCCTGACGAGACCCATTATACCACAGCCTCCGACTTTGCCCTAATAGTCCGCGCGGCAGCAAACAGCGATCTGTTTATGCAGATCTGCAATACTCCCTCCAAAACGATCCCTGCCACAAACAAGAGCGAGGCGCGAGAGCTTGTTAACACAAATGCCCTTATCTCCAAAGACTCAACGTACGGTTCAAATTACATATATGACTATGCCCTTGGCATCAAAACGGGCCACACCACCGACGCCGGCTATTGCCTGGCCTCCGCCGCAAAGAAAAACGATATCAGCCTCATCGCACTGGTTTTCGGCGGTCAGGCATACACCGCAGACGATGGCTCAGTCATTATTGATAGCTTTGCAGACAGCATCAAGCTCTACGAATGGGTTTTCGAAAACTATAGCTATCAGGATATCATAAACCCCTCCCAAACAGTCAAAAACGTTGATGTTGCACTAGGAAGCAATGCCTCTTTTATAGGGCTTCGCCCGGAAAGCTCGATTTTTGCGCTTTTGCCCAGCGACTACAACCCAAATGAATTTTACAGAGATATCACTATTTACAGCGAGCGTGATGGTGAAACTCTCACTGCCCCGATCTCCACAGGTGAAGTACTTGGCGAAATGACCATCTCAAAGGACGGCATTACATACGGCACTGTTAAGCTTGTTGCGGCAACCTCCGTAGAGCTTTCCTATTCCCAATACATGAAGCAGACTATCTTAAACACCTTGAAGAATCCGCTCGTTATAGTTGTGATTGTTGCTATAGTGCTTCTTGTCTTAGTTTATATTTTTCTTGTTGTGCGCTATCGTTCCCAACGCAGAAAACATCTGCGCAGTCAGGCATATAGGTATGCGGCGCAGCAAACCCAGCAGCCGGCATCACCGGCTCCTGCTAAAAAGCCGGCGGAAGCGATACCTGCGCAGAAGCCCACCGCACCGTCCGTTAAAATCCCCGCCAGAATTGACGCAGAGTATTTCGAGGACACAGATCCCGACAAGCCCGGGCCTGTACCGCCTGTAAACCAGCCTCCCTCACAGGACACACCCGCCGAAAACGATATATTCGATTCCGACAAGGAACGGGACTATTTTGAGGAGTTCTTTAGGAAAAAATAATATCATAAGACAAAGAGACCCCACACGACATGTGTGAGGTCTCTTTCTGGATTTAGTCTATTAGCTTCAGGCTCGCGGCAAAGTTGAGCCGCCGTAGGGCATTACAAGCACCTTCGCTTCTTCCCCTTGGGCAGCAAGCGCAGCATCAAGGGCGGATTGAACATCATCGAAGGGCTTCATAAATATACTCTTCACAAAATCGTGATCAAGATCTGAAACCAGATAAATATCCGACTTCTCCAGTACCATTGCGATTGCCGCCGCCTTGTGTCCGCCAAGCTTAAATTCATTTTTAATCCGCTGGGTCAAATCAGACGGCTTTTGGGCCGCCGTCATCCATTCCTCAAAGGTTTTCTCGCCCAGGCCCTCGGCGCATGAGCCGACCAGAATTATAACTCCGCCCTCTTTAACGGCGTGCTTTGCGTTGTCCAAGGCTTTCTGCGTCTGATAAAGGTTCAAATCCTTGGGGGTGCCGCCCTGCGAGCAAATTACAATGTCTGCACGGCTTTCAATCCTAACCATATAAAGACTGTCCAAAAATTTGCACAGGTCTCTGTGAGCTAGTGTCATCTCTCCTGCTGCTGCCTTGATTATCTGCTTGTGCTCATCAAGCACCACATTTAAGATGAAATCTGCAGAGCAAATTGCGGCGGCCTCTTCAATATCCTCACGAACCGGGTTGCCTTCAATTCTGCCTGCACAGGCCGAATCCTGAACCATCATCGAATGGTTAACCTGAATTGCTTTTCTTGTCGAAACGCCCGGCATCAGCGCTTTTGCTCCGCCCGAATAACCTGCAAAATAGTGATATTCAACGTTTCCAAGCAGAATTCGCCTGTCTGCCTCGGCGACAACTCTTGTAATATCAATAGGTGTGCCGTGTGTGGTACTTCCCATATGAATACAGTCGTCAGGATCGGAGTCAACACATAAAATCTCACCTGCCGTACGCTCTCCTGCGAGTTTTCTGCGCTCGGCGTCAGTGTGCGCACGGTGACTTCCCAAGCCAAAAACCAGCGTGATATCTTCTTTTTTCACGCCTGCTGAGTATAGCTCATCCAGAACATGGGGCAGCATCTTATATGACGGCACAGGGCGTGTAATGTCACTTGTGACAATCGCAATTTTTTCGCCAGGCTTCACAATGTCACGAAGGCGGGGCGTTCCGATAGGATTCTGAAGCGCACGCACAACCTCCTCTTCGCCTGTCAGGTCTACAGAAACCTCGTTCGGTGTCAGGATTCCAGAAAAGTTATCCTGCGGTATGTTCGCCTGCATTGTCCTGCCGCCAATTCCAACTTCTATTTTCATGGTGAAACCCAAGCCTTTCAACTTTGTGATATAATCATGAGCCTCGCTCATTTAAATTTAAACGCGCCTTTGGCGCAAAATGTAATAACCTCTAGCAGTTATTATACCATTATAATTCCCGGCTTTCAATCGCTTAAAGGCAAAAACCTTGACTATGCCCGATATTAAATGTAAAATATAGAGCGTCAAAGAATTTTGACTGCTTTATTTTATGGCAATCCAAGCGGCAAAGTGATACTTAGTCCAATTAGAAAAGGAGCGTCAAAGTATTGGAAGGCAAAAACTTTTCCCACGCCTACATTCTGGTTGGCGCACCTGAAAAAACAGATAAAAAGGCCTTTAGCCTTGCAAAAGCTGCGCTATGCTCCGACGCAGAGAACGCACCTTGCCACCAGTGTAGAAATTGCCGTAATGTCTCGCTTAACATCCATCCGGACGTAATGATTACAGAACGGCTGTCTGACGACAAAGGCAAAAAACGTGAAATTTCTGTCGCACAAATTCGTGATATTGTTTCTTCAGCTCCTATTTTCCCCAACGAGGCAGACAGAAAGGTATACATTGTGCGGGATGCGCAAACTATGAATACAAGCGCACAAAATGCTTTCCTAAAATGCCTTGAAGAGCCGCCCTCCTTTGTGCACTTCATTCTTGAAGTGCAGAGCGCCGAGGCTCTTCTTGAAACCGTTAGAAGCCGCTGCCTGACAATAAATGTTGGTGGCGAGGAAGCATTTCTTGACGAAGAAGCTCTTGAGAAAGCCACAGAATACCTTGAAGCAGCTGCCTGCGGCGACGAGGTGGAGCTTTTAAGATTTTGCTCCGGTATGGAGAGTGAAAGCACCGCAAGCCTTACAGATTTTGCTACAGCCACAAAGTATCAAATTGCAGAAATATTGTGCGGAAGGTCCTCTAATCCGGGGCTTGACGATGCCGCACTTCTAAACCTATCAGAGCTAATGGATAAATGCTGCGAGTATTTGCGCTTTAATGTTGGAGTAAAGCACATTTTGGGCACTATATCCGTTAGCAAGCCAAATACTATCCATTTGAAACGAGGATAAAACCATTGGAAGAAACCGTTCAGCTGGCGGAAATAGTCAGCGTTAAATTTAAAAGCCGTGGCAAGGCGTATTATTTTGCCCCGGATGGCAAAGAGATTGAAAGCGGCAGCAAGGTCGTTGTTGACACCTCGCGCGGCTTGGAGCTTGCCGACTGCGTCAGAGGAAACCACTTTATCCGCGCAGACAGGATTGTCCAGCCGCTTCGCCCCGTAGTTCGTGCCGCCACAGAGGACGATTTGCGGGTTGCCGAGCTATGCGCAACAAGGGAGCAGGAGGCATTTAAAATCTGCGAAGGGAAAATCATCGAGCACAATCTTGATATGAAGCTTGTTGATGTTGAGTGCAACTTTGAGGGAAACAAGATTTTATTCTTCTTCACCTCAGACGGCAGAGTTGACTTTCGCGAGCTTGTCAGGGATCTTGCCTCCGTTTTCCGAACAAGAATTGAGCTGCGCCAAATCGGCGTTAGAGACGAGGCAAAAATCCTTGGCGGCATCGGGATTTGCGGCAGGCAGTTTTGTTGCAGCGGATTCTTGGAGGAATTTCACCCGGTATCTACAAAAATGGCTAAAACACAGTCAATCTCATTAAATCCTGCGAAAATTTCGGGTTCCTGCGGCAGGCTTATGTGCTGCCTCAGGTACGAGCAGGAGGCATATGAGGAGCTTGTTAAAACCGTCCCCAAAAACGGTGCCTTTGTTGAAACGCCGGAGGGCTACGGCAATGTTACCCAAGTGAACCTGCTTCGCCAAAAGGTCAAAGTGAAGCTTGACGGCGAAGGCGTTCAGGAAACCCACCTTTTCGACGCAGACGAGGTTGCTGTAATCCCCGGCGGAAGACCACAGCCGGGCGAGGAGCTTCCTCACATCTTGGTTATCAAGCAGAAGCCTAAACAGGAGGAAGAAGAAAGTGATGCACTTTCATGGTCCATCCCCGAAATGATCGCTTCCGACGCACGTCCCCTCCAGCAGGAACCTGCGAAGAAATCGCCTAATCCACGAACCAGGAAAAGAAAACCGCAATCCGACCGGCAAAAGCCTGCGCCAAGTGCCGAGGCAGGAGACAAAAAGCCTAGCCAAAACCGCAACCGCCAACGCAGCAACGAGAAAGGCACCGGCAGTGTCAATCCCCAGCACAACAAACCGCAAAACGGCAGGCCAGAGAGTAAAGAAGCTTTCAGGCCAAGTCATAACGGCGAAATAAAAACTACTTCCTCTGAAAAGAAAAGCTCTTCACAGCGCAAGCCTTATAGGGGAAATAAAAATAAGAACACACCACAAAGCGAAAGGAAAGACGGTACAAAAAATGCAAGCAACAGCTAAATCGAGAATTGTTTTATTAACTCTTGTCCTGTGCATGGTTTTGTCCCTTGCCGCTTGCGCAGGCACGGGAAAAAAAGAGAGCGCAGTCGTGCCAGAGGCAGACGCCATAGAATTGGGCGAGGGCAAGCTATCCTTCACCTTCGAAGCAAAGGACGCCGAAGGCGCCAGCACTTATTTCTTCATCAAGACTAATGCCGAAACAGTAGGCGATGCGCTTTTTGAGAACGGGCTGATTGAAGGCGATGAGGGCCCTTACGGGCTTTATGTAAAAACTGTCAACAAAATCACGGCAGATTATGATGTTGACGGCACATATTGGGCCTTTTATATCGATGGCGTTTACGCTACATCCAGCGTTGACGTAACAGAGATAACAGAAGGCTCTCATTATATGTTCGCAGTTGAAAAGTAGAAACGGCTCACGAAGGCTCACCACTGCGGAGGTTGCAGTGTTTGCAATGCTCGGCACGGTGATGTTCCTGTCCAAGATTGTTATGGAGTGGGCGCCAAACATCCATTTGCTTGCGATGCTCACTGTTTCCTATACCGTTGTCTATCGGAAAAAGGCGCTTATCCCAATATACATCTTCGTTTTTTTGGTGGGGCTGATTGCGGGATTCAGTACATGGTGGATTCCATATCTATACCTCTGGCTGGTGCCTTGGGGCGTTGCAATGCTGCTGCCGAAGAACATGAGCTCAAAAATCGCAGTGCCCGTATATATGGCAGTTTGTGCACTTCACGGACTTTTTTATGGTGTACTGTATGCTCCGTTTCAGGCCGTGGTCTTCGGGCTTAACCTGCAAGGCATTATCGCATGGATAATCGCAGGGCTTCCCTTTGACATTATGCACGCAATCGGAAATCTTGCAGCAGGCAGTCTTACCGTGCCACTGATTAACCTCTTGCGGCGGTTGTCGGCACAGGCGCATATTGAATAACAAAAAAACTGCGCCCCTTTGGCGCAGTTTTTTCGGGGTTTCAGCGTTTTATTTTATAGCCTGAAGCCGCCGTCGGCGGTGAGCACCTGCCCTGTGATAAACGATGCCTCTTCGCTTGCCAAGAACGCAACGACAGCTGCAATTTCCTGTGCAGTTCCAAGTCTTCCCATCGGCGTTTGCTCGCACAGAACGTCTAGAAAACTCTTATCAAGAGTATTTAGCATGTCGGTTCTGATTACGCCCGGCGCAACGCAGTTAACTCTGATTCCGCTGGGCGCAAGCTCCGCCGCAAGGGAGCGTGTAAGCCCTATAATTGCGTGCTTGGTGCTGGAATATGCCGTTTCGCAGCTTGCTCCGTTTTGCCCCCAAATTGAGGATATGTTCACTATACAGCCTGCGTGCTCATGCAATAGATCCGGCAGCACCGCTTGGCAGGCATTAAACGCACCATTTACGTTAACGGCAAAAATGCGCCTCCAGGTTTCGCCGGTCAAATCTTGAAACTGGCTGTAGGCGGCTATTCCTGCATTATTTACGAGTAGGGAAACACCGCCAAAAGCCTCCTTAGTCCGGCTTACCATTTCATCAACTTCACTTCGGCAGGCCACGTCGGCGTACACCGCAATAGCGTTGCCGCCCTCGGATATTATCCGGTTCTTTAGTTCTTCCGCCTGTGCCTTGCTTTGATAATAGTTTATGCAAACGGCATAGCCTTCCTTTGAAAGCCTGTAGGCGATCGCACTTCCAATGCCTCGGGAAGCCCCGGTAACAATGGCTATTTTCGTCATATTGGTACCCTCAAATCTGTTTTTTGGATAGTTGTTTTTCAGATTGTAACATATTTGACGCAATTTTAGTATATGTTATCTCAAAAGTTTCCCCTAAATTTGATTGAAAACAACACACTTGCATGATATACTTATGTTTCAGCGCAAGAATGCTGATTGTTCTCTTTTAAGGAGAGTGTTAACGTTGAGTAACAAGGCTAAAATATATATAACCGCAGCCGTTGCGCTAGTTGCGGCGCTCGTTTTGGTGCTTTGTATTTTGGGCGGAGTTTTCGACTTTTCACCAAAAGAAAAGGTCGAGAGTGATGCTCTTGCAACGCCTGATCCGGCAGCGGCTGCGTCAGACTTCGTTCCAAGCACCGAAAATATTGATTCCGGCGATCTCACGACCCCTCCCCCTGTGGAGGATGTTATCCCTCAGACAGAGGTTTATACAATCTCCATCATCGCAGGCAAGGGCGGCACAGTGAACCCCCGTGGCAGCGTAGAGGTTAACGAGGGTGAGAGTGTTTCCTTCACCATTATCCCTGACGATGGATACGAAATATTCCAACTTATTATCGACGGCGAAATTGTTGAAACGGTTGATGTTTACAGCTTTATCGAGGTTGATAGCGACCACAGTCTTTATGTGGTTTTCGCACCCGAAACAAGCAAAGAAAGCGAAGAGCCGACAGACGATCCCGGTATAGAAGACGACTTTGATGACTATACCGATGATGTTTACGACGATTACAATGAGTCCAACGGTTTCGAGGACCATTATGACGACAGTGTCGAAGACGATTACAGCTTCGGCAGGCGCAATATGCAAGGCACTGACAACCAGTGAGGCTAAATTTAGAGAGAGAGAAAGTTCACAATGGCGCAAAGTAGAATCAGACAAAATGTTTTTCCCGTTTTGGCAGCCTTTATCTGGGGAACTGCGTTTGTGGCGCAAAGCGTTTGTACAGATTATGTTGAGCCCTTCACCTTCAATGCCGTCCGGGGAATAATCGCATTTCTCGTGCTTCTGCTTGTGGCATACATATTTTCGAAATCTGCCAAGAAAAGAGGAGAGGCTGCAGCCCCTAAATTTTCCTTCAAGTATCTTATAATCGGCGGATTTATCTGTGGTACGCTTCTTGCTGCAGCATCTAATCTTCAGCAGGCAGCCCTTTCCACCACCTCTCCCGGAAAAGCAGGTTTCATCACGGCGATGTACGTTGTGCTTGTCCCGGTATTTGGCATTTTTCTTCGCAAGCGTGCCACCTTCCGCGTTTGGATAAGCGTTATGCTCTCAGCTCTGGGTCTTTATCTTTTATGTATAAAGGAAAGCTTTTCCCTTGCTCCCGGAGACAGTCTGCTTTTGCTTAGCGCCGCATTTTTTGCTGTTCATATCTTCTGCATCGACTATTTTGTCCAAAGGGTTGATGCAGTTCAGCTTTCATGTGTGCAATTTCTTATAAGCGGAATTTGGTCGGCGATCCTGATGCTTATTTTCGAAAGTCCAAGCATTGATGCCATCATGTTATGTATTTGGCCAATACTGTATGTTTCTATTTTTTCATCGGCGGTCGCCTATACCCTGCAAATCCTTTCGATGAAAGGCTCCGATCCCACGATTGTAACAATTTTGCTCAGTCTTGAGTCTGTTTTTTCCGTCGTTGCAGGCGCTGTAATACTGGGCGACCAAATGCAGATTAAAGAGTACATAGGCTGCGTTGTAATGTTCGCTGCAGTTATTCTTGCCCAGCTTCCTCCGGGGACAAGGCGCCGAAAAAAGAACGTTCTAAACTCATAGCAAGCCTTATGCTTTCCGCAAACTTTTACCCCGGCAAATACTCAATGCCTATATGCACAAAACGGTTTTTCCAGAGGTCTAATATAAAAAACCGGCCCTGCGGCGTAAGCCGCAGGGCTGTTCTCTGTCGCAGGCCTAATATATCCCTGCTGTTTTGCCTACCTGTCCGGGCCTTTTACGTCATTTACCCGCTGCGCCTGTACAAGGCTATACACACAGCCGCAATAACCCTGCCTATATAGATCCATCTGTTTTGCAAGCTCTACGCTTCGCGCATAGCCGCCCTTCTTCTTAAAATCCGAGAAAAGCCACTTTACCGCATATTTTCCCGACATTTTCTCGCCGATAAGGTTTATTCGTTCAGCGTCCTTGTGCGGAGAAACGCTTAGAGTTGTACAAAAAAAATCGAAGTCCCCCTCTTTCGCACGCTTTGCGGTTTCCTCAATGCGCAGGATAAAGCACCGGGTGCATCTCTCACCGCCCTCGGGCTCGTCTGCAAGCGGTCTTGCCACAGCGGTAAACCTTTCGCCTTCATAGCCGCAGTCCATAAGTTCTATGTTCATGGCCTGCAACACCTTTTTTTGGCAGACCAGCCTCTTGTTATATTCTTCTTGCGGCTGAATATTCGGATCGAAGAATAAAACGGTGATATCGAAAAATTGCGACAAATATTCCAGCACATAGCTGCTGCAAGGCCCACAGCAGCTGTGAAGCAAAAGCGTCGGCCTTTGGTCTTGCCCAATTGATGAGGTTATTTTATCGGTCTCAAGCTGGTAATTGCGTTTCACTTGTTATCACCCTGCCTTTTCTCCACTATCATACCACGGTTTGTGTTGACTTGCACGGGAAATTCTTATAATATAGAGCAAGTTTAGTTTATGTCGGAGGAGGTCATTATTTATGGACAAAAGGACTGATAAAGAAAACTACTATCTGGGCATTGCAGACGCTGTACTTGATCGTTCCACCTGCATGAGGCGCAAATATGGCGCCATTATAGTCCGCAATGACGAGATAATCTCCACCGGCTACAACGGTGCGCCAAGAGGCAGAAAAAACTGCTCCGACCTTGGCTATTGCGCAAGAGAGGAAATGCAAATTCCATCCGGCGAGAGGTACGAGCTTTGCCGCAGCGTACACGCCGAGGCGAACGCAATAATTTCTGCGTCCCGCAGGGATATGATTGGCGCAACGCTTTATCTTGTAGGAAGGCAGGCGTCAGACGGCGCGCTTTTGCATGACACGACTTCGTGCTCAATGTGCCGCAGACAGATAATTAACTCCGGCATAGAGAGGGTTGTTGCAAGAACCGGGGAAGCTGAGTATGTGGTCACCGATGTCACCGAATGGATCACCAACGATGACAGCGTTCCCATGCACCTATAAAGCTGTCACCCTTCAAAATGCTAACGAAAACCGCCGGACTATGGGTAACTCTCCACTAGTCCGGCTGTCTTTTTCCCGATTTGACGCTGTATTCTGTCAAGCTGCCGCCGGATATGCGCAGGGGGAAATAATACGGCTTGACTAATTGTTTGCTCTTACGATACACTTACAGAAACGAGGTGATAATATGCTAGACGAAAAAGATTTCCAGGCTTTGAGCGAAATGATGGATGCTAAGTTAGCGGTACATAAAAAAGAGATCATGCAGGAAGTGTCAGTTTTGATGGCATCTGAATTTACACCAAAATTCAATCTCCTTGCCGAAGGCCAGCAAGCCATTCTTGAAAGGCTCGTCCCCCGTTCACGGGTTGATGATTTGGAAGAAGAAGTTAGGTTCTTGAAGTCGGTATTCCGTCAGATGAATGATGAGCTTCAGGAATTGAAGAAAGCGAATTAATAACGCAAGAACTGCCGGGCTTGGTAGCGCATGAAAATAATGCTTATTTTGCATAGTTGTTAAGGATCGGTTGCAAATTCAAGACTATATCTTGGGGCTTCCCCTCTACCTGCTAGCGCATGCGGAGGGGAATTTTATGTGTTCCTCCATATATAGTAAAGGGCGCAATGGTTTATGACGAGAACGGCATACTCGTGCACAAAAAAACTGACCAGAATGCAGCGTCAACCAGAAATGTTACAATAATAATTTCTGAATTGACAGCAGCGTTAGAATCGTGTAAAATCAAGTCTGGTTTTGTAGTGACCTTGTCGCCCAAAAATCTAGGGATGATAATCAACCGGGTTTGTTTCAAAAATGCTAACGCAGTATAAAATGCCCTGAAATTTCAATGGGTTTATGAGCTAAAGGCAGGTTTCCACACCCTGCCGGCGTGTTAAAAGCGCAAGTATAAAATGGAGGAATTTAATATGAAATCAATGTCCGTGAAAAAGCTGACTCTATGTGCCGTTGTTGCGGCGGTTTATGCAGTACTGACGATGGTGCTGCCGTCATTCACACCCCTTCAATGCCGCATCTCCGAAGTTCTGTGCATCCTGCCGTTTTTCCTGCCGTTTACGTCGTGGGGACTGTTCGTTGGATGCCTGATAGTAAACCTGTTGAGCCCATATGGTTGGGCGGACGTTGTTTTTGGCTCTCTTGCAACGCTTTTGTGCTGCCTTACGATTGCCGCAATCGGAAAACAGACCAGAGGGGGCATGCTAAGCTGTATCGCCGCCTGCCTTATGCCTGCACTTTTCAACGCAGTGATTGTCGGTGCGGTTATAACCTTCACCTCTGCGCAGGAGGAGGGGGCAAGGATCGCCTTTTTCGCCATAAACGCACTCCAGCTTGCCGCAAGCGAGGCTTTGGTGATGTTCGTTTTAGGTCTGCCGCTTATGTGCTATCTGCCCAAAAACAAAGCCTTTGAGCGGCTACGCACCGATTTTGGTGGAAATTGATAATTGCCCGTATTGACATTCATCCAAAAATGCTATATCATACTAATATAATTTCATAAGCAGGGGGGCTGAGTTTTCTCGGCTGAGATGAAGGTAATTGATCCTTCACCACCCTTATAACCTGATACGGGTAATGCCGGCGGAGGAAGACGAAATGGTCCATTGACATTATTTTGTCTATGGGCCTTTTTTCTTTCGAAAAAAGAAAGGAGAAAAGAAATGAAAAAGAACAGTAACCTGATGTGCGTATGTGAGGGTGCAATTATGATTGCGCTTGCAATTGTCTTGAGCTTTCTGAAGTTCGAGATTTGGCCAAACGGCGGAAGCGTCGACCTTGTAATGATTCCGATTTTAGTATTTGCCTTCAGGCGAGGAGGAACATGGGGAATCGGCGCAGGCCTTGTTTTCGGAACAATCAAATGCATCATCAGCGGAGGCGTCTCATATGGCTGGCAGTCAATTTTGCTTGACTATTCCATAGCATATGCGGCCGTTGGAGTTGCAGGATTTTTCGGCAACCGTCCGGTGCTGGGGACAATCGTTGCAGGCGCCGCGAGATTTTTTGTGCATGTTTTAAGCGGTGTGTTTGTCTGGGGATGGATGCCCGATGAGTTTTTTGGAATGATTATGACAAATCTGTGGGGCTATTCCTGCATCTACAACCTCACCTATGTACTGCCAAACACTGTAATTGCAGTTGCCGCAATCGCCATGTTGTATAAGAAAACCAAACTAATCACTCGAATTAGTGGTTGACATTGCATACATCTTTAATATATAATTATTGTCTGCGTAGTCTAATCCACTCGCAGGCAATATTTATCTTTATCAACTACTGTGCCGTCATTTTACTTTGCGGTGCTGTTGAGCATACGCCTCCCCGAAAGGGGCGGTATCATCCAAAGAATTTGAGAGGAGTTGTAACGCATGCTTCGCACATACCAGCCAAAGAAACGCCATCGCAAGAAGGAACACGGTTTCCGCAAGAGAATGGCAACCAAAAGTGGCCGCAAGGTTCTTGCACGCCGCAGAGCAAAGGGCAGAGCTCGCCTTTCTTACTAATTAAGGTGCGCCCAGTAAACGCAAAGTAAAAACGGTTTTCCGGGCGGCATATTGACCGCCCTATAGCTGTTTATAGAAAGAGGCAGGATTGCATGGAATTTACGGAGATGCTTAAGAAGAACCATGAGTTCCGTCGTCTATATGCAAAGGGCAAAAGCGAAGTTACACCTTACATCGTTGTGTACTTCCGTCCCGGAAGGGGAGACAAAATCCGCCTTGGCATTACAGTAAGCACAAAGGTTGGCAACGCCGTTACGCGTAATAAGGTCCGCCGTCGTCTCAAGGAGATTTACAGGCTTAATGAGCATTTGCTGTCTCCCGGGGCCGATATTGTAATCGTTGCCCGAAACCGTGCCGCTAAAACTCCCTATAAGAAGCTTGAAACCGCATTTCTTGGTGTCTGCAAAAAGCTGTCCCTGCTAAAAGAGGCAGAAAAATGAAAAGAATTCTAATAGCACTGGTTGTTTTCTATAGAAAACACATTTCACCCCGAACAAAGCCGTCATGCCGCTTTGTGCCGACATGCTCCCAATACGCGCTGGAAGCTTTGGAGAAATATGGCGCCTTAAAGGGCTCATGGCTTGCATTAAAGCGTCTTTCAAAGTGTCATCCGTTTCATCTGGGCGAGCATGATTTTTATGATCCTGTGCCATAAAAGCCACTATTAATCATTTTACACACTTTACAGGAGAACAATATGGATATAATAGCAAAGCCTTTTGGTATGCTACTACTATGGCTCTATGAGCTTCTACACAACTACGGACTTGCAATCATTCTATTTGCGCTAATCGTTAAGCTCATATTGCTTCCCTTCCAGTGGAAAAGCAAAAAGGGTATGATGCGCGTTACACGGCTCAACCCCAAAATCAAAGAGCTTGAAAAGCGTCACGAAGGCAACCAGCAAAAATATCAGCAGGAGGTTGCCAAGCTCTATAAAGAGGAAAAAGCTTCCCCTATGGGCGGTTGCATCTGGACGCTTATTCCGCTCCCTATCCTAATGGCGCTGTATCAGGCAATTAGGTATCCTATCACCATCATGATGGGTATTGCCGGAAGCCTTCTTGAAGAAGGCGGAGCGATTGCCACCAAGCTAGCAGAGCTTGGCTTTACATCAAACCTCAGCAGCGCATACATCCAGATTGACAAGTCCCAGTTCATCACAGCCCATTTTGACGAGTTTGCATCAATAAGCGACAAGCTTGTCGCCCTTGACTACAACTTCATCGGGCTAAACCTCGGCAGCGTGCCAAAGTGGAATTTCTTTATGAGCTGCGACTGGTCCGATGTTTCAAGCTGGCTGCCCGCTTTGGGGCTGTTCCTGATCCCGGTTGTTTCGGCGGCGCTTTCCTTCCTTACAACAAAGATTTCTCAGGCAACAAACCCAACCACAGCCAATGCCGGCACAGCAGACTCCACAAAGGCTGCAGATCAGACAGCTAATCAGATGAAAATCATGAATTATATCATGCCTCTGTTTTCGCTTTACATCTGCTTCTCCATGCCGGCCGCTCTTGGTATTTACTGGATTTTTAACAGCGTTTTTTCTATCATTCAGGATGTTGCACTAAACAAAATCTTCAAAAAGCAGCTTGACGCCGAGGATGAAGTGAGAAATGCACGTTTTGCCGCCCGCGAGGCAGAGATTAGAGAAAAGCGTATCGAGACAGAGCGCAAAAGAGCAGAAGGCGAGACCGAGCGCGCAGCCAACACAAGCAAGAAAAAGCTTCAGGCAAAGCAAAAGGCGGAGCATGATGCAGTCAAGGCAGCGGCAGCCCGTGAGGAGCGCCAAAAACGCCGGGAAGCACTTGGCATCACAGAGGAAGAAAAGCCTGATTCTCAAATCGGAAAGCGCAGATATGCCCGTGGCAGGGCATTTGTAGATGATCGTTTCGAGAATCCTGAGTATGCCGAAGAGGCGACGGCAGCTGCCGCCGCAGAGTCCGAATTTGGCCAATCCATTGATGAGGATGTTATCGAAACTGCCGCTCCAAGCGCAGCTTGGAAACCTGCTTCTGAAGCAGCTCAGGAAAACTTTTCTGACGACGATGAAGAAGAATACGAAGCCGATGAAGAAGAATACGAAGATGACGAGTAAGAAGGACAATACAATATGAATAAATCAATAGATGTTTCCGCAAAGACAGAAGAGGAAGCTATCGCTTTGGCCTTAAAGCAGCTTGGCAAATCTCGTGATGAGGTTTCTATCGCAATTGTTGAGCGTGCAAAGTCAGGTTTTCTTGGCATAGGCGGGACAAAGGCAATCATCCGTGTGAGCTATGAGTCAGACGAAGCGGAAGAGACTGCGCCTGCCGCAAAAGAAGCCAAGAGCGAAACCCCCTCGAAGCCAGAAAAAAGCGAAAGCAAAAAACCGGCAGCTCCCGCTTCCGGAGATGTTGCCGCAAGAACCGAAGCCTTTATTAACGGACTTTTGCAGCATATGAACATCAAGGCGGACATAGAAATTACTGCAGCCAAAGACGGCGGACTTAATGTCACCCTCTCCGGAGAGGGTATGGGGGCTGTTATCGGACGACGCGGTGAGACGCTTGACGCAATTCAGCACCTTGCAAACTACAGCATAAACCGTGGGATTGAAGAGCGCACACGCATAAATGTTGACGCCGAGGATTACCGCAGCAAGAGAGAGGATGCACTTGTGCATCTTGCGGAAAAAATGGCGGCAAAGGCAATTAAATATCACCGCAGCATGGCTCTTGAGCCAATGAACTCCTATGAGCGTCACATTATCCATGCAGCGCTTCAGGATTATGAAGGCGTATCCACCGCCTCCACCGGCACGGGCACAAACCGGCGGGTTGTGATATCCTGCGAAAAGCCGCAGAACACAGACCGGAAGCAGGCTCGCGAGTGGTCGTGAGGCGCAAGGCTCTATCTAAGGGGAAAAGAGAATATGGTATATGGAAAACTATGCGCACTATTGGCGCAGCAGCTCGGAATAGATGCCGGCAGCCTCACTCCTCAAACAAACATTATTGATGATTTGGGTGCAGACTCCCTTGACGTAGTAGAATTCACAGCCTCTATTGAGGATGAATTCGGCATCATGATTGTTGACGAGTCGGTTAGGCAGCTATACACAATCGGTGAACTGACAGATTTCATCGAAAAACTGGTAACAGCATAACAGTTCCACTGCAAATCACAAGCGAAAACAGGTATATCGCAAGCATGCGATATACCTGTTTATTTATATTTTATTTTTCCTCCTACTTAAGTCCAAGCACATCATCAGCAGAAACATTATAGTACTTGCAAAGTGTTATCAAATGCCTGATTGGCAGCTCATTTGCGCCCCGTTCATATCTTGCATACATGGTTTGCGATGTTCCAAGCAGCTTTGCTATGATCTCCTGAGTCAAATCGTTGTCCTCTCTCAGATTTCTTAAATAGGTAATATATTGCTCCATTGCGCCAACTCCTTTATATAGTCATGTTCAAAAGGTAACATAGTAAACATTTTTACTATTGACGGTGAATTACAATAACAAGTGCAACAGATAAGCTCCAAAGAAAGATAGGTGTGGCAGCAGACGTGGTATAGACCCGATGCACCGATTTTTACACTAAATTCCTACAGACGTTATCATTTTTTCGATAACGAAGCATACCGGTAGCAGGATAAAAGACAATCCCGTCCCCCGTTTTCGTCCGCTTCATTTTACGGCAAAACCGGCTCCACTTGCGCGGCGGTTATCGTTAGCTTTTGCGGGGCTCTGCCCCGCGCCCCGACCTCTTCCAAAGAACAGGATAGGGAGCGAATACGCAGTATGCTTAATTGGGAAGCTCTGAATGTTTATAACCCCGCTATGACATCTGATGTGAATTTCTTAATTTCCGCTATTTGCTTCTCTGTTAAATATCCGCCTTCACGACCAAGCGCAGAATGACCCTGTAGTAATACTTTTAGACAAAGTTGCTTTTCATTTACGCTTATACCGGCTTTTTTTCCATATTCCGTTATTCTGGTTATCGCCTTTTTCATACCGCCGGTTGTAGAGAAGGCTACAATTTGCCCGATTTTATTTGAATCCAGTTTTTCTAAATATTCTTTTAATTGTGGGTCAATATCCCACTTATACACTCCGCCGCCTAAAAACAAAATATCAACTTTTTCTGCTAATGGTTCGTTAATGGATTCCGCTTTAAGACCTAAATCCTCAGCAATTATTTCTGCAACGGCACGAGTATTGCCTCCTCTGGATTGATACCTGACTGCTATCTTCAAAATAAGACCTCCTATTTGTAGTTATTTTTTGTAGTTATTTATAGTGACCCCATCATTATACTATTCATTTACCTTATCGCCCATAGGCAAACAAAGAAATATTATATTCTATTGTACCATAGCTATCCGCCCAAAGCAAAAGCGTAACGGCGAGATGTAGACATTTACCGCTTTTTGACAGCCTGCAAAACTGCATGATTACAGGCTATTTGACCGCGCTCTTGCCCCGTTTCCGTGGGGGTTAAGGGTTTTATACTACCCACCCCTAAAACAGCTTTTATCCGCTCTACGGGCGCATTTCGCGCCCTTTCTTTTTGTTTTTTCCCCGCCTTAAAAAAGTTCCTCTTGACAACAACCCTAATGCGCTCTTTACCTCTTTGACCGCATAGCGCATGCGGCGGAGGGCTCTGTCCCCACACACGGCTTCAATTGGATCGTAACGCAGAGAATCAAAAGCCGTACAGTTCCTTGGGATTATCCACCAGGGCCAGTTGGCGGGCCTTTTCTGTGGGCAGCCATTTGGCGATCATTTCGGTTAGCATAAAGGGATCAGGTTTCTTTTTTTCTGTGACATGGGGAAAATCGCTGCCCCAGACTACGCGCTGGGGCGCATATTCAGCAATGGCAACAGCGGTGGCGGTGGCATCGTCCCAGGGTTCGC
>Ga0153972_1000109_pt1 | contig 23164 bp, 18 predicted proteins | sample TSGA056MetaG_FD_104732 | JGI IMG/M metagenome (GOLD analysis project Ga0153972, IMG submission 104732) | Attine ant fungus gardens microbial communities from Georgia, USA - TSGA056 MetaG | ecosystem: Host-associated > Fungi > Mycelium > Unclassified | place: USA: Georgia, George L Smith State...
CCGCAGGAATACTTTATGTATTCCGAGGATTTTTGACGCGGACGCAGCCCATTTTGGCCAAAATAGACAAGTTATTTGATTTTTCAAACAGCCCCTAAGATCGCATGACTTAAAATGATGCTATTTTGATATGAAGCCGTGGGAGGAAACGACATGACGAAGCAGGCGCTGTGTAAAAAGATGGGTGTTTATCTCATCGGGCTGTTCCTGCTCGCGGTGGCAGCGGTGCTGGCCATTCATTCGGGGCTTGGGGTTTCGCCTGTCAACGCACTGCCGTATACCATCAGCATCGTCAGTGGGCTGCCGCTGTCTGTCTGTGTTATTTTGGTGTATTGCGCCTATGTGGGGCTGCAATTTATCATCCGGCGCAAGGTGGAGGTATTACAGCTGCTGCAAATCGTGTCTTCTGTGGTGTTCAGTTTCATCCTCTACCTCATCCAGTGCTTGATGGGGGATATTTCCCTGCCCGGTTACGGGGGCGGGCTGTTGCTGCTGGCGGGGAGCATTGTTCTGACGGGCATCGGCGTGGCGCTGTATGCCGGGACGGGACTGGTGCCCCTACCGGCGGAGGGGGTAGCCCTTGCGTTGGGTGAGAAGCTGGGGCGGCCCCTCTCCACCACGAAGAACATAATGGACTGCGCCAGCGTAGGCGCGGCGCTGCTGCTTAGTCTGCTGGCGCTGGGGCACGTGGAGGGCGTGCGCGAGGGAACGGTGATTTCCGCCCTTCTGGTGGGGCGCGTGGTCGCCCTCTGGAACTGGCTGATGGCAAGACGGCGCGCCCGAGCCTCCGGCGAAGGAGACAGGAGAGATGCCTGACATTTTAGTGGTAGACGATACGCCGGAAATCCTTGCGGCCAACGTATCTCATCTGACCGAGCAGGGCTTTGCCGTGACCGCCGCCGCCACGGGAGCCGAGGCGATAGACCGCCTGCGCGAAAAACAGTTTGACTGCATTGTGCTGGACATTCTTCTTCCCGATATGGACGGCTACGCCGTCTGCAAGGCGGCGCGGGAACTCACGCACGCGCCCATCATCTTCCTTTCCTGTCTGGACGAGGTGGACGACAGAATTAAGGGATTATCGGCCGGCGACGACTACATGACCAAGCCTTACAGCCTGGAGGAGCTGACCGCCCGCGTCCATACGCGGCTGCGAAGCGGCGCGCGGCGCGCCCCGTCGCGGGACGCCGGGCTTTACATCGATTACGAAGCCGGTATCATACAAACCTGCGGCAAGAGTGTGTTCCTCCCGCAGAAGGTGTTCGAGCTGTTCCTGCTGCTGTATGAAAATCCGCGCAGGGTATTTTCAAAAGAAGAGCTGTTGGAGCTGATATGGAGAAATAACGCGGATATGGGCACAGTGGCCGTGCATATCATGAAGCTGCGGCGCAAAATCGCCTTTGCGGAAAGAGAAATCGGGCACGTGGAAACGGGGTACGGCGAGGGCTATTATTGGCAGCCGCCCGAATCGGAGAGGGGCGCGGTATGAGCAGAAAGCGTTCGTCCCCCGGCCTGCCCGCTGCTATTCTGATCTGCTTTATGTTTCTCTTCCTCATTCTCCTTTTTATATTCATGTGCCTGCCCATCGGGGAAAAAACCGTGGGCGCGGAAGGCGGCGTATTGGACTTGCGCGGGGCGGATATGGAGACAGGCGTTTACACCCTGGACGGAGAATGGGAATTTTATTACGGTGAGCGTTTCACGCCGCAGGATTTTGGGAGCGGCGCCCGTCAGGCCGTGACAATCGGCGTTCCCTCCGCGTGGGAGGCTGAGGGCTACCCAAGAAGCGGCTTTGCCACCTACCGGCTGACGGTTTATACGGACGGGGACGAGCCTTTGACGCTGTTCCTCCCGGAAATCTATACCGCCTATACCCTGTGGGCAAACGGAGAAATTGTCAGCCGTGCGGGCGTTGTATCCGATGCTCCGGCCGACAGCCGTCCGGCTTATGAAAACGTGCTGCTTCCCGTTGCGCTGTCAAACGGAGCTGTGGAGCTGGTAATACAGGTCGGCAACTATGATTTTTATGAAAGCGGACTGACCGGCTCCCTTCTGCTGGGGGAACGCACCCAAATCTTCTCCTATTTCCTGCGCACCCGCGGGCTTTACTGCATGGCGCTGGGCTGTATCCTGATGGCGGCGTTTTACCATCTGTCGCTGTACATTTTCCGCCGCCGGGAAAAAATTTATCTCTTTTTCTGCCTCATGTGCTTTACCTGCCTGTTGCGGTTTTTGGTCGAAACCAACGGCATCGTCAATTTCATACCCCGGATCGCGGAATGGACGCATCTCATCAGCTTCTTTTTCGTCATGTTCTTTTTGCACGGCATGATGATTATATTCTTTACGCTGTACGTGTTTAACCGGGAATTTATATTGTCCCACAGACGCGCGGCGGCGGCTTATGTGCTTTTGGGCGGTCTGCTGATCGCGTTTTTGCCGCCGAATACCGCCTACACCTTTGGTGTTCAGGTTGCCGCAAGCCTGCCGCTTGCTGTATTTACCGTTATCATGGCGGCGCGGTCGCCCGTTTTGCGGGAAAACAAGTGGTCACGGCTGTACTTTGCGGCGATGACGCTGTATACCGTTGTGGGCTTCTCATCCAAGCTGGTTCTGGAAAACGTCTGGTTTATGACGGGGCTTTTAACCAATATGTTTATGATTCTGGCACAAAGCCTGGTGCTTTCCAGGGACTATGTCCGCGCCTTTGATGTCGTGGAGGAAACCAATGCAAACCTTGAACGGCTTGTGGACGACCGTACAAAGGATTTGCAGCATGTCAACAACGCGATGAAGGAGATGATCGGCAACATCTCCCATGACCTGAAAACGCCGATGACCACCGTAATCCTAACCCTTGAAAAGCTCTCAAAGCCGGGATGGACGCCGGGCGGGGAGGAATACCGGCAGTCTGTCGGCGTCGCGTACGACAAGAGCCTTGACCTGCAGCGGATCACGCAAAACCTTCTTGAAGTAGGCCGCATTGAATCGGGCCGGAGCCTGTACGCGCCGGAATGGATCCCCCTTCGGATTTTACTGCCGGAGGTGGAGCTGAAATATGGCGCCTTTATCGAAAGCAAGGAGCTTTCCTTTGAAATCGCGGCGGCCGCCGTGGGCGATGAGCACGTCGAAATCTACGCCGACCCCCAAAGGATATGGAGTGTGTTCGACAATATCATTTACAACGCCGAACGGCACACGAAAACGGGCGGTGTGACCATCAGCGCCCTGGTGCGGGAGGAAACCGCGGACATTGTCATCACCGACACCGGGGAGGGCATTGATCCCGAGCACCTGCCCCATATCTTCGAGCGGTTCTATAAGGCGTCGCGGGCGCGGGGCGGCGGCGACAGCGGCGTGGGTCTGTATATCGTCAAACGTATGATGGAGGGCTGCGGCGGCAGCGTTTCGGCGAGAAGCGAGGCCGGAACGGGCGCTTCCTTCATTCTCACATTTTTGCGGAAACCAGAAAACCTCGATTGACCGCGTGATATGAGCTTTTATGAACGTTTTCATTGCAAACGGGCGGTGCTTATGCTATACTATAAAGCAGTTGAGGAATCTGTTTTTGTGGATAGGGGTGGGCAGTATGATTTCTCGCGTGGTCGCGGAAAAAGAAGCCCGGCAAGGCCTGCAAATAAAAAAAGAGCGGCTCTGATGAATGTCAGGGTCGTTCTTTTTTTGAATTATTAACAAATCAGTTAATAATTCACCGCTCAGTATCATACGCGGCGGCATGCCTGCGCCGTACCGTCCGCGTTGATTCAATCAATAAACGAACTATTAAGGGAGGAATTGATATGAAAATGTCAAAAAACCGCGTACTGGCTCTGCTGCTGGTCGTGCTGATGGCGTTCACGCTGACGCCCTTTACGGTGTTTGCGGAGGACGGCGAAGCAACCGACGGCATAGCACAGGAGGAAATTGCGGCGGAAGATGAAACGGAAGATACCGGCAAGATCGACGAACCGGACAAAACGGACACGACAGACAAGGAAGCAGCGACCCCCGGCACTCTGACGCCGCTGGGGATACAGCCCAGATGGAGCGGCCTGGGTACGGCGGATAACCCCATCCTTTGGGATTTGGCTTCGGACGGAATGCTTGTAATCAATTCCACTACCAGCCGCGGCCAGAATTACTACATCGTATCCGGCACATGGAGCAGCACGATAAACGCCTATGCGTCCGCTATCGAAGTGAACGGCGTGACGGCCAATATCACGCTTGACAATGTGAACATCGACGTGAGCAGCACGAATCATGCCTGCGCGTTCAAGATTGTGGACGGCGGGGACGTGACCGTAACCCTTGAGGGCGATAATACGCTGCGCAGCGGCAGAGACTTCTCCGGGCTGTATGCCCCGAAAGGAAACACCCTTACCATTCACGCGGCGGACGCCGACCAGAGCCTCACGGCCAAAGGCGGTAACTATGCCGCGGGCATCGGCGGCGGCTGGGGCGACGACGGCGGAACCATCACCATCAACGGCGGTACGGTTACGGCCACCGGCGGCTATGAGGGTGCGGGCATCGGCGGCGGCAGTGAAGGCGCAGGCGGCGACATCGCCATCGGAGGCACAGCGGTTGTCACGGCCACAGGCGGAGAATATAGCGCGGGCATCGGCAGCGGCGATTGTGGCGCAGGCGGCGGCACCATCGCCATCAGCGGCACAGCGTTTGTCGAGGCCACCGGCGGCAAGGAGGGTGCGGGCATCGGCGGCGGCGGCGGCGATGGCTACGGCGACGGCGGCGACATCGCCATCAGCGGCACAGCGGTTGTCGCGGCCACAGGCGGCGAGTACGGCGCGGGCATCGGCGGCGGCGGCTACGGCGGCGACGGCGGCGACATCGCCATCAGCGGCACAGCATTTGTCGCGGCCACCGGCGGCGATTATGGTGCGGGCATCGGCGGCGGCTGGAGCGGCGACGGCGGCAACATCGCCATCAGCGGCGGAACGGTCATGCCCACAGGCGGCGATTATGGTGCGGGCATCGGCGGCGGCTACGGCGGCACGGGTGGCACCATCACCATTGAAGGCGGTATTGTCGAGGTCGAAGGCGGCAATGGCGGCGCAGGTATCGGCGGCGGCCTCAACGGTGCGGGCGGCAGCATCAAAATCAGCGGCGGAGTAATAGCCGCCACAGGGTCAAGCGGTGGCAAGGACTTTGGCCCCGGCGACAGCGGCACTGACGGCACTATCACCATCACCGGCGGCAGCGTGTGTCCTACGAACGGCAGCGTCAGCCCACAGCCCACCAACGCAATCACCTCCGTCTACCTCAACACCCTGACAGTGGGAGACCCCGCTGTGGGCGCGCTCGTGCCCATTACGGCGGGCAGCGTGGACGGCATTGCGATGAATAACACCCCTGACCCTGCAAACGGCGTCTACGGCATCCATGACGTTGTCACCGCCGCAGGCGGAGTGGTGTATTTCTGGCTGACTGAGGACAACAGCGATTCCTATGTATCGGTCACGGCGGACAGCGTTGTCTACAGCAATATCTATACCCGGGGAACGGGCGCGTCAGCGGTTTTGTATGTACCCACTATTACCCTCAGTGAGACAACTGCTTATGATTTCGGGTCAACGGCGGCCGGATACACGACCGCGCCCGCGGCCTGTACCGTTACAATTACGAATTCCGGCGCAGGCGCCGCGAATAATCTGACCGTCGCACTGGGCGCAGGCAGCACATCAAGCTTCACATTGGACACTGCGTCCATGTTGACTTTGTTAAGCTCCGGCGGTACGACGACCTTTACGGTGCAGCCGAAAGAGGGTCTTGCTGCCGGCGTCTATACGGAAACGGTAACCGTCTCCGGCTATGGCGTCACCCCGCAATCCTTCACGGTGAGCTTTACGGTAACCAGCAGCAGCTCCAGCGGCGGTTCATCGTCAAGCAGCACCACGACCTACACCGTTAAGTTTGACGCAAACGGCGGCAGCGCGGTATCCAGCCAGAGCGTGGCGAAAAACAACACGGTGACGAAGCCAACCGACCCGACCTATAGCGGCTACACCTTCACCGGCTGGTACACCGACGCGAAACTGACGGAAGAATATGATTTCTCCGCGAAGGTGACAGGCGCCTTCACCCTCTACGCGGGCTGGGAGAAGATTGCTGCGTCCGAGCCGGGAGACGCAATCACCCACAGCGCCTATCTTTCCGGCTATCCCGACGGCACCTTCCGGCCGGATAACAGCCTGACCCGCGCGGAGGCGGCCATGCTGTTTAATAACCTGCTGGGCGGTAACAGCGGTTCCGGCGGCGTCTATCCCGACGTCGCCTCCGGCACGTGGTATTGTAAGGCGGTGACGGCTCTTTCCGGGGTGGGGGTCATCACAGGCTATCCCGACGGTACGTTCGGCCCCGACAACACCATCACCCGAGCCGAGTTTGTAGCAATGGCCATGCGCTTTGCGGGCGTGAACAGAAAAACGGGAAGCACCGGCCTCTCCGACGTGGCCAGCGCCCACTGGGCGGCGGGCTACATCGCGGCGGCGGTGGACGGCGGCTATCTCTCCGGCTATCCCGACGGCACGTTCCGCCCGGATGGACTGGTCACCCGCGCCGAGGCGGTAACCATCCTGAACAACCTCCGCGGCTGCGCGGGGCTAGACCAGGGCAAAACCTTCTCCGACGTGCCGGAAACCCACTGGGCGTATGAGGCCATCACCGCCGCGGCCACGGATCATACACACGAATAAACGCAAGAACACAAACAAGACGGTGGCGGCGCGGAGCGGGGGCGCGAAGGGAACGGAAATCATCGGTACGATTAAAACCGGAAAATAAGCCAAAAACCAGACGAATTCACCAGCTAAAACAATCGTTGAAATTTTTGGCGAAATTTGTTATAATAAAGCTGAATCGAGTGCGTATGGTGCCGGGAGAGGCCTCCTTCCAGCTTCATGCGCATTCGGCATGAATGGGAAATTCCGACGAACAGACGGCAAAAACAGGGGGAAATCATGTAATTTCTGACATATTTGCCATACGTGTCAAAGGGGAAAAAGGGTGAGCGCCCTGAGAACACAAGGGGAGGAGCCTGTTTATCATGAAGGGCTGAAAAAACTTACTACATTTTGCAAGAGAATTTTGCGAGGGATTGAATTGAGGTGACACAAGATGTCCATCCAGACGGTATACGTTTTAATTGGTGTGTTTGCGGCTATTCTTGCCGGGTTGTATATATTTGTCATATACTCAAAGATAGCGCAGGCGCACAGGACAAAGGTGCAGGTAACATATACGCAGACGATCAGACCGGCTGTGGAAGACCTTTCGACGGCGCCGGACGCCGATTACAGCGAATTGCATCAGACCTATGTGGCGGTTGCCCGGAAGAATATGAAAAAAAAGGCATATCATACGGCGCTGGAAGCGATTTTGCTGGAATATCTGGAGGAATCCGGCCAAGAGCGCAGGCAAAGAGTTCTAAAGATCGCTTACGATTTGGAATTACCCTGCTTATGCCTGGCTCAGATCGAAAGCCGCAACAACAGGAACGTTGCATTTGGATGCCGTAAGGCCGGATTATATCAGTATGTGGAAGCTGTGCCCCGGATGCTGGGAGCACTTTCTATCTTATCGAGCGAAACGCAGTTTCAAATCCTGATGGGGTTATCCCGGATCGGGGATGTAAACGCAATGTGTCAGGCGTTTAACACAATCAGCCGGTATATCATGGCCAATGAGCGTGCGGTTTCCGAGATACTGGAAGCCTTTCCCGGGAATAAGCAGGAATTGTTTCAACGCATGATTCATAGCGAGGAGGAATATGTCGCCGCTCTTTTCATTAAATCTCTTGATAGAGATGTAATGAAATTTCTGGCAGGGGATATCACAGGTATTTTAGAAAGCGGAGGTAAGGAAATGCGTATCGCGGCCATCAAGGCAATCGGAAGCATGGACGAGAACATCCCTATAGTCCAATTGCGGGAGGCGCTGACCGACGAGGATTGGGAGGTCAGAGCCATGGCCGCCAAAGCACTGGGCGCGCAAGTTGACCCGGAGGGCGGCGCTGCCTTGGCCACGGCGCTTCACGATCCAGAATGGTGGGTTCGCCAGAATGCGGCGTTTGCGCTCCTGTCCTACCCGGATTGCGAGGAACTGTTCCTCAGCATGATAGAAACAAAGGATGCCTATGCGCGGGACAGTATCGTAAATGCGCTTGAAAGCGCAGAAAAGAGCTACATACTTGTAAAAATACAACAGGCGCTGGCGGATATTGCCGAAGAAGAAAACGTGGAATATGTTGCGGAATTTTTGAAGGATAGGGATTACGCGCTGCCGGTGTGAAGTGCGAATCTCGTTATGAGGGGGAAGTGTCGCTATGCTGCAATATATTGCGTATAAGACGATATTCTATTTTAACATGTTTGCTATCATATATGTTGTCATAGTGAGCATGATTAGCATAATACAGATGGCGATATCTATGGCCTATACGCCCGCGTATCTGCGAAAGGCCAAATTCTCCGACATGAAAAGGTTCAGCGGATCAGCAAATATGATCCCACTCTCCATACTTGTGCCCGCTTACAACGAGGAACCTGTCATCGTGGAAAGCATAAGGTCGCTTTTAGGCTTGAACTACTCGGTCTTTGAGATCATCGTTATCAATGACGGCTCCAGCGATGGAACGCTGCGCGCAGTGACAAGCGCCTTTGGCCTCAGAAAAATTTCATACCCTGTCCGCTCGAAGCTCAGCACCGAAGAAGTATACGGGGTATATTACAATCCGGATTTCCCCAATCTGCGCCTGATTGACAAGCAAAACGGAGGAAAGGCCGACGCGCTGAACGCGGGCATCAATCTTTCGCGCTATCCCTATTTCGCTTCTGTTGACGCGGACTCGCTGCTTGATTCGGATGCGCTGATCCGCATTGCCATGTCATTTATGGAATATAAATACACCATAGCGGTCGGCGGCATTGTCAGAGTGGCGAACGGCTGTACCATTAAAAACGGGGAGATACGCAGCATTGGCCTGCCTAAAAAGAGCATCGCCAGATTTCAGATTGCGGAATACTTCCGCGCCTTCCTTGTGGGAAGGGTCGGATGGAGTCTCTTTAATTCCCTGCTGATCATATCGGGAGCTTTCGGGGCGTTTCAAAAGAGCGTTGTTCTGGAAGTCGGCGGATATACCACCGACACGGTCGGAGAAGATATGGACCTTGTTTTAAAGCTGCACAAGCACATGCGGAAAAAGAAATATAAATACAGGATTTCCTTTTTGCCCGATCCGATTTGCTGGACGCAGGCGCCCGAAACGATAAAGAATCTGTCTGGGCAGCGCCGCCGCTGGCATATTGGCTTAATTGATTCTTTAGGGCGCAGTCGCGGAATGTTTCTGAATCCTCGGTTTGGCGCGTTAGGGATGCTTGCGATGCCCTACTATTTCTTCATCGAGCTGCTCGGGCCGGTGGTCGAGGCGCTAGGGCTAATCTTGATTCCTCTCTCATGGTTTTTGGGGATTTTATCCACGGAATTCCTGGTTCTATTTTTTATCGCCACTACGGGTTTAGGCGTGATTCTGTCGGTGGGGGCGCTGGCAATTGAAGAATATACCTTTAATAAATATATCAGGCTGAGGGATGTTTTCATATTGAGCATATATAGCATTATTGAAAATTTCTCTTACCGGCAAATGACAATGCTATTCCGGCTTTTTGGGGTATTCCGCTACAGAAAATACAAGCATTCGTGGAGCAAAATAAAACGCCACGAATTTTCAGCGCCGGAATCAAAAATCTCCACAGCGTCCGGAGCATTCCGGTAAAACTACGTATGTCGCCTCCGGCGCGTGGCCTACGCGGGGTGGCTGGATGAAAACGGCGAAGGTGCAGCGCGGAAGGAATCAGACGCTTCCGGCCAGGCGGGAAGCATACAAGCGCCGCGATCCTGAACAACGGGATCGCGGCGCTTGTATGCTCGACAAACGAAACGATTCTTCCGCAATGCTACCGTCGGTCTCTGTCTACAAGCCGCAAAGCAAACACGCAGATAATCGCATATAGGAGGGTGAAGCCAATCAGCACCATCCATATCCGGGTCAGATTGCCCAGGGAAAATTCATAGTCGAAGCGCAGGCTTCTGTCCGCCCCTCTCAGGGCATTGACATTTGCCGTCACGCAGACGGCGGCCACACCCCATTTGCTGATGGTGGCGCAGGAAACGGACGCTGCGGTATCATCCAGAGGGAAAACAATTCCGGACATCACCAGCTGCAAGATCAGAACGAACGGCATGACCGTCATGGCGGAGGTCTCCGTCCTCACGATGCAGGAAACCGCCATACCCAACAGGTCGGCGCAATAAATGACCAGGAAAAACGTAAGGAACAGCTCGATCAACGCGGGTAAAAACACGCCGGCCGCCGTTACCGGTATGCCGCGCAGGATAGAGAGGATAACCACCGTGATGAACGCTTCAACAAAGCAAATGGCAAATTCATAGATCATGTGAGCCGCTATGTAGGACGAGAGGTGCAGCCCCGTCCGGTGCTCCCGCTTGATGATGGCACGCTCCCGGCATATGGACTGTATCGAATTGAAGATACCCATCCAGATGCAGGCGCAAATTAGGGCGAACGCGCCGGTACGGGTCGCGGAGAAGGCGTGGAACATATCCTCGCCCGAGACCCAGGATATGATGACGGCGATAATGGCACAGCTGATAAACAGCTTATACGCTTTTTCATTGATAAACATCCGAAAGCATTTGCCGGTATAAATCTTTATCTGGCTGATCCTGCCGCTTCTGGTTTCCATCCTAACCTCCCATATGAGCCTTGTATTTGCTGATGTAATCGTCGGACTTCCCTTCTCCTGCTTCATCCGAGCGGTTAATGCGCCGGATAATCCCCTCCATCGAATCGGTATCAAAAAAAGCCATCGCGCCGCCGGGGGAACCGTAATACGCCAAATGCCCACAGTTATCCCGGGTGCTTTTCGCCAGCACAAGCACCTTCTCGTAGAGGTGGACGACTCTGTCCGGCCCGTGGGTAATGGTCATGACGATTTTCCCGGTATCCGCGATTGCGCGCAGCGTTTCATGAAGGCTTGTCGCCATGATCCCATCCAGCCCTGAATCCGGCTCGTCAAGAAAGAACAGACTGGGATCGGAAATCATTTCAACGGCGATACTCAGCCTTTTCCTCTGCCCGCCGCTCAGCTTGGAGACAAGCGAGCCGCGCTCCCGCTGTAGGCCAAGCAGCGCCAGAACCTCCTCCACCCGACTGCGCCGCTCCTCAGGGCTTGTGCGGCGGGGCAGCTTCATTTTGGCGGCATTGCGCAGGGTGTCAAAAACATTGTCGCCAGCCCGCAGCAAATCCTGCTGGGGTACGAAGCCAATCTCATATTTGATCTGCGCATATTCCTTATAGACGTCAATATCGCCGTGCATGATCTGCCCGTCGGCCTTTTCGTAGCCCATCACCGCGTTTAGGAAGGTCGTCTTTCCGGCCCCGGAACCGCCCAGGATCAGCACCATTTCGCCGGGATGAACGGTGAGATTGATGTCCTGTAGGATGGTTATTTTCTTAAATCTCTGCCAGACGCTCCGCTGCGCGATGCGGATCACCAGCTGGGATTCATCCGACGCGGCGGGAGGGAGCCCGGAATAGACAATATGATCTCCCCAAAAAACAAAAAGGGTATCGGCAATGCGGATCACATCTCCCGCGCGCAGCGCAACCGGAGTTGATATCCTCCTGTTGTTGAGATAAACGCCGTTGGTGCTGTCGTGATCCGCGGCCTGCCATCCATGGCCGGTGCGGGAAAAGGAGGCGTGGTTTTTGGATACCGCCTGATCCCTGATACTGAGCTTTTGATCCGGGCTCCTGCCAATGCTCAGCTCCCCGATGGTGTCCGTCAGCGGCTGGCTGATCCACCGTGCGTGCTCCGGATAGGCCGTCAGAAAGACAAGCACGACGGCGTCCGGGTGTATTGTATCCCCGCCGCTTTGATCAATGCGGAGAACATCGCCGTTTTCAAGCTTCAGGCTGGCGCGCTTCGCGTTTTTGCCGTACATCTTGCCATTAACGCAGGTACCGTTGTCGCTGTTTAAATCCCGGTAAAAATATTCGCCATGGAGCGATGCGAACTCCCCGTGCCGCCGCGACACGATCGGCGAGGCGACACAGATAGCGGCGCAAGCTTCTCCCGGTTGCCGCCCCAATACAGCCCTATCGCCCAGGAAGATCTCCTCCGGCTGCCTGCCTTGGCGGAATAGAAGCAATTTGGCCGGTTTTCGCTCCGGCTGTGTATACAGAACGGTTTTTTCCATATTCAGCCCTCCACGTGCCTACTATGTTACCGCCGTTGCCATAAGCCCGGCCTTTTTCTCGCCGATCATCTCGTCCGCCTCTTCGGCTGTGGCAAATTTCAGGTTTTTTCCACTGAACTGAAGTTTTAGCTTCTCCTGCCTGTCAAGAGGGACGTTGATCGCATAAATCGTTGTGAGATCGGAGCTTACAATTGGGGTCATATCCAGGTCATCAGAATAGGAAAAGACGAAATTCGTGCCGATCAAGGATGCAACGGGGGAAAAATCCTGGACGGGATTGCCGTACAGCGACAGGGCGGCGTAGTCCGATCCGCCCGGCAGGCCGCTTAAATCGGTGAGCTTGTTGTTGCTCAGGTCAAGCACAAACGCGGCGCCAGCGGGCATATCCAGCGAAACGCTTGTAATGCCGTTGTTGGCTGCCGAAAACAGGCACAGGATGGGGCAGCCGCTCAGGTCGATGGCTCTAAGCTGATTGTCGTCGGCGCAAAGAGCCGTAAGCGTGGCGCACCGGTCGAGCGGGCTCAGGTCGGTTATCTCGTTGCCCGCGACGTTAAGCGTGAGCAGCGCCTGAAAACCATCCAGCGGCGAAATATCGGCAATTTTGTTGTTTTGCAGATAGAGCGTCTTCAATGTATCATTGCTTTTACTGAGGACAGAAATATCGGAAATCTGATTTCCCGACAGATCCAGATATTCAAGCAGCGTACAATGATCCAGCCCGTAGATGGAATCCAACCGGTTGCCGCCGCAGGTAAAGGATTTCAGCCTTGTGTGCCCGAGCAGGGGGGCAAGGCTGGTGATTCGATTTTCGCCAAGGGATAGTGTGGTGAGCTTTGTCAGATTTTCCAGCGGGGCGATAGAGCTGATCCGATTTTCGGCAAGGTTTAAAATAACCAGTTCGGTAAGGCTCTCCAGCGGCGTAATGTCCTCAATTTCACAGCGTTCCGCCTTGAGCGAGGATAATTGCAGGCAACCGGAAAGAGGGCTCAGATCCCCTACGTTCGTATTGTTGCAGTACAAATACCTCAAATTCGGGAAGTGTTCCGTTACGGAGATGTCCTCGACCGGAGAGCCTTCTATATCTAACGTTCCTATCAGCGCGCACTGCGCCAGCGGCGACAGATCCGCGGCCTGACTATCGGCCAGCTTCAAGTCTGTCAAGGAGGAGAGATTCCCCAGGGGCGTTATATCAGTGAACCCTGTGCAGGCGCTGAAATGGAGGGTTTTCAGCGCGGGCAGCTGTCCGACAGGCATTAAATCCGCGTCGGTCAGCGTGCAGTGGTTGAAGCTAAGGTATTTCAGCGCGGGCAGCTGCGCGATGGGGGTCAGCGCTTGCTGCGCAAATTCACAGTGCACAAAGCTCAGTTGTGATAGTCCCGTCAATCCCGAAAGCGGCGCCAGCGCGTTGGCGGTCACCTCGTAAGCGTCCGGCTCGCCGCTTGAAAAGGTAAGGCTTTCAAGCCAGCTCATTTCCGACAGGGGCGCTGTCGCGCCGTCGTCAAAGGTGCAGGAAGAAAAGGCAAGGCTGGTTGCGCCGGTCAGTTCGCCCAGTACCGACAAATCGCCCTGTTCAAAATGAGTGTTGCTGAAGAGTATGCTCTTTAGCCTGGTTAGCTCCTTTAGCTTTTCCAGCTCCTCCATCGCTTCCAGCCTCCTGAAGCTGATGGAGGTGTCGCTTAGCGCATGGGCTTCCCCCGCGATAACAATGGACTGCGCGGTGGTACCCGTTCCGCCCATGTGAAGCACGGCGGCCGCGGCGGCGGCCACGATTACCACGGCGGCGAGTACGGCAATCACGCGCTTGGTATTCCTTTTCCGCGTGTTCCCCCGGGCTTCGTCTGTGGCGGAGTCTTTACGGCCGTCGCGTCCCACCGCGGCGGCCGCGCCGACAAGACCCATGCGCAGCTCCCCGACGCTCTGGCAGCGATCCTCCCGCAAAAGAGCCATACCGCGCATCAGGGCGTTCTCCTGCGCGTCGGAGAGGGCGGCGCCCAACTGCGACGGACGCTTTAGCTGATCTTCAAAGACCCGCTCCATGGAGTCCTCCGGGGTGATACCGGTCATGCATTTGTAGATCGTCGCGCTCAGCGCGTAAACATCCGTCCAGGAACCCTGCTGCCCCTTGCTGCGGTATTGCTCCTCCGGCGCATAGCCCGGCTTGAGCATGACGGAGAGGCTTTTCCCGTCCCCGGTAGAAATATCCCGGGCCGCGCCGAAATCAAGAAGCTTCAAGGTTCCGTTTTTCAGCATTATTATGTTGTCGGGGCTGATATCCCGGTGGATCAGACCCTGCCCATGGATACACTCCAGCGACTGCATGACAGGGAGCATCAGCTCCAGCAACCGGTCGGTGCGCATAACGCCCTCCTGCTCGAGATGCCTCTTTAGGGTGACGCCCTCCAGATAGTCCATTACAATATAGGCCGTGTTATTGGCGGGAAATAAATCGCGCACGCCGACAATTCCCGGCTCATCGACAAACTTTGCCAGAATACGCGCCTCCTCCATGAAGCGCTTTCTGCCTTTTCCAAACACGTCTTCTTTATCGCCAAAGCCGGACGTGACGCGATCCGAGTGGGTGTGGTTGCGGTTGACCACGCCGGACGGGTAATATTCCTTGATGGCAACTCTCATATTTAAAATGAGGTCGAGCCCGATGTATGTAATCCCAAAACCGCCCTCTCCCAGAACGCTTCCAACCAGATACTTCTCCCGCAATACGGTTCCGGGCTTCAGCTGATGCGCACTCACCGCACGATCCTGCCCGCTTCTCCCGCAGCGGGGGCATACCGTATCACCCTCATTAAGGGAATTCATACAGAACGCACAAAAGGTCTCATGATTGGCCATGCCGGTATACTCTCCTTACCGTTGTTTTCCTGTCACATCAAGAGTCGTACAGCGCCGGCTCTGTCAGCCAGTTGCCGTCCAAATCCATGGAAAGCAAATATTTTTTTCCATCCTTTCCACGGAATACGATGCTAGCGCACCCCTCTTCGACAGGAAAGGCTTCCAGGACTTGATACTCAAAATCGCTCAAATTCAACGCAGTTTTTCCGTCTGTGTCGATATAAAATATCTTCATATCATCTGTATAATTAATACCGGACGTCGTTGGAAAATAGGCATGGTAGTATACAATGTATTCGTTAATGAACTGAGCGTCAAAGTTTTTGACACCCATACTTTCCTCCCTTCGTTATGGTCATATCCGCTTTCTTTTTTATGCACCCACATACGGTCGCTGCTCCATTCGCCGTGCTCATCGTAAATTGAAAGATCGACCTCCAGCGAGGTAAGCGCTTCTTCCAGGCCCGTACCGTTTTCAACATATTCTATGAGCAGTAAAAAGTCGTCGCTTGTGCCCTCCTGCTCGTCAATGCAGGTTTGTTCACCCACGGGATCAAATGAATATGTAGTTATCATAGCGCCGTTATAATAGATCTCACCCGTTATATTGCTGCTGGCATCGTATGTATATGCAATACCATGGCTCAAATGGTAAAAGCGTTCGCCGGTAGAGGGGACGATCCTGTCGTTATAGTATAATTCGATCAGGAGGTTATGATTGGCGTCATATGTCCACTCACATATCTCGTAAGCTCTCTCCTCGCCCTCTGAACCGTACACCCATTTGATCGGATAGCCTTCCGGGTCATAAGAGATTTTATAATAGGACCCAATATTCTTCGTGAATCTCATGATGGCATGTGTCAAATACCCATCAGAACTATAAGAAAATTCTATTGTTGAATTTGAATTGCTGCTTGGATACCGTTTCACAAAGGAAAAAAGCATCGTATCTACAAGGACTTCCCCTGTAAAATGCTCGGAAACAGACAAATGTCCCTGCGGATCATATATATTCACTAAATTTGATTTACCTCTCCCGCATGACGCCATTGAGAGTGATAAAAGCAGGCTTAATAGCACGGCAATGACTTTTTTCACCCTGTATCGCTTCCTTTCAGTTGCGTTTTTCTATACACGTATCCTTGACCCGCTATTTCTCCTTTATTGATTCATTCGGGCGCGTTCTTTTTTCTGAGGCTGAATAAAACCGTTACCAAAATTGTGAGGAGGATACTTATGCCGGAACCAAAAAATACATATATTCCCATGAAATAACCGCGCATGACGATACCATACGGTAACACAATAAGCAGCATCAGGCAGGTGACCGACACCGTGACAAGGCCGATGATCCGCATCCTGCCGCAGAGGGAGGCCGCGGTAAACAGACCGATCAGCGTATGCAGCAACACATAGGAAACGGCGATAGGCATACACAGCTCCACGACATTGGTGGAAAGAGCAGACAGGAGCCGGTGACCTTCTCCCAGAAAGATGACCGCGTAGATACTGCCTATAACCGCCCCGATCCCGGCGCATATCAGCGCTATGGAATAGTATTTCAGCCTGCTGCGCAGAAGAGGGGCGATGATCAGCGTCAAGAGCAGCGTGATCGCCGCGATGAGCCAGAGATAGGGTCTCATGACAGCAGCGGCCGATTGCGTGGCAATCACCGTAGGAGCACCACCGAAGATGCTGGCAACTATCATGGAAAGCTGGTGATACCCGTTGACGCCCAGTGAAAGAACGCCGAAGAAAATCAGCGAAGGCATAAGCCCGGTGAGCGTTTGCCTTCCGTGTACCGTTCGGTAGCTCATAAGTCCGATGGAGTCCATCATCACGATAAGCCCGGCTATAGATAAAAGAAGACAGATTGTCGCGTAATACAGTACGCCCGTTGAGGTGTAATCCTGTCCGCTGTTCCATATGACGGATACGACGATTCCCGCCAGGCCTGAAATAATGGCGGTTATGTAAGAAAAACGCAGCAGGCCTTTAGCGCCGCCCGTTTTACGGGAAACAGCCCATATGCTGAACATAAATCCAAAGATTGAGACAAGCAGGATCGGAACGGTAAAACTAATAATAAAAGAAACCATACCGGATAGATAAGCCATATTTTCAAGCGGTGCGAAATTCTGTGTGGCGTTTGCGCGGCTCACAATTTCGTCGAAGAGCTCTCCGCGCAGATGTTCAAGGCCAGTCATCTTAGCCACGCACACGAGCATGAGCAGCGCGGTGATCGCCGCAACAGCGATGGAGAGGAAGCGGGCACTGTCCCTATCCGCGGTTCGGGGCGCGGGCGGCGGGGTTTCGCAGGGACGTTCTCCCGGAGCTGCCGCGGGAGTGCCGCAGTGTTCGCAGAATTTTGCGTCTTGCGTTAATTTCGCGCCACAATAGCTACAGTACATAGTATTCCCCCTTGTTGCCTTAGCTGCTCACCGCGTAAATATACCATTTCGAGTCAAACTTCAGCGTAAGAAAGTTCAGTGTTTGCATTGTTCCGTCCTTGTATTGCGCATCGACAGTAAGTATGACTGCGGCACTTGGCTCATGCGTTTCCATATCTGCCAGCGCAAAGCGGAATGCCAGCACCTCATTGAAAGACGCAAGCGTATCGTCGTCGCTGGTAACGGTTTTTGTTACCTTCCATGAGGTAACCTTTGTACCGTAAAGCCGATAGAAAGAATCGGTATTTCTTAAAACGCCATCCTCGCTTGTGTCCAGCAAAATGCGGCTGCACTCAATATCCGGCTCATACATGAGCTTGAGAATAGCCGCGGTATCGGATTTTTCGGCGGCGGAAAAATACTGCTTTATCAAGCTCTGCGGCTTAGAAGAGCCTCCGCCCACGCGCAGAGAGACAAAAAGAAAAGACAATCCGACAATCGGCACAAGCAGCAGCACCAGTAAAGCCTTAGGCGGGAGGATTGAAGCCGCTGTCTTTACACAGGTAGAGGCAAATCGGAACCCCCACCTGAGCTTTTGGGATATCACCGCGGCGCAGCCTTTCACCAATGCAATCAGGCGGCTTGGCTGCTTCACCGCTTCTTTTTTGCCCCCTGCTTCCCCGCGCGTAGGGCTATGCGCTGATTCCGCAGCGGAAAGCGCCTTTCCGCATGCGGTACAATATCTGGAATTCTCCGACTGCTCCGCCCCGCAGTATTTACAGTACATACTGTTGTAATCACTCCCCTTTTTCACGCCTGCGATTTCTCCTAAAAGCTGTCGGTATCCTGCGGCGGCTTTTCAGCGGGCGGGACGGTTTGCTCCCTCTCCGGCGGAGCCGATACGCTGCCCCCGCAGTGGGCGCAGAACGCAGCCCGCGCAGACATGGGAGCCCCGCATTGCGGACAGAATCCGGCGTCTGTGCGCACGGCGCTATGATGCGCTGCGCTTTGTGCCGCGGTGTCGGAGGAACGTCTGCGGGTAATCAATATAAGTACGCCGATGGCAAGGAAAATGATGCCTGCCGTTGCCATAACCTTCGATCCCGCGAGGGTATTCTGAAGAACCGTGATTGTGCTGGTGCGGTCGGTCCACATGTCGTTCCACGTATTGATCAACATTTTTTCGGAATTGTTCAACTGACTCGAGCTCGCCATGTAAAGAACCGCCCCCACAACGGCTAAAATGGTACCGTATACGATAAGAACAACGTGCCCCTTTTTTTTGATCACTGCGACAATTGCGATGATCACCGCGGCAATAACAAGCAAGACAATGCCAATTGTAATAACACTTGCCAAAATCAAACCCTCCTTGTTTTTATTCAAAATACATACCTATTAAGTATAAGAAAAAAACGTCCCTTTGGGCGGCCGACAGCAAAACCGGTCAAAAAAAGAGCGTGAATGGTAGGGGGGGATGCAAAAGGGGGCCGACGCACAATTTCCATGATGCGTCAGCCCTTCAAAATTTAATTATTCGTATTGTTAATTTCTTGTGACAGCGCCCCAATCAGCGCTTGCGCCGAGGCGCTGTCGCCGGAGCGGACGAGCTGCGTCACCGACGCGAGCTGGTTGTTGAAGTCGTGGCGAATTTTCGCAAGCTCCTCACTGCGCTGCTCCAGCTGCCTGTAGTGCGCCTGCTCCAGCTCCATTACACGCTTTGTTTCCCGCAATTCGGCCTCAATCGCCCCTCTTTTGTTGTAGGAGAGGACATAGTAAAGGATCGCTACAGTGGCAACAAGGCTGATGGATATGCCAAAGAGAGCAAGAATATGGTAAATCGTCGTTAGATCCGTGGAAAACCTGACCAATATTCCAAATATCAAATCTCCCATATTAGGATGCAGCACATGCGCGAAGGAATACCTTTGCCCCATCGGTAAGACAATAAAGAGCAGATAAAACGGCTGGAATTTTTGTAATAGAAGCCTGCGCCATATTTTAAGGGATAAAAAGCCTAACAGCACAAAGAGAAAAAGAAAAGTGAACAGATATAAAAGCCGCAACATAGCGTTCGATGTCACGGATGATACGATGGAATCCCATTCGCCGCGAAAGCCACGATGGGCGTGGTATAGCATAATAGGCACATAAGCGATTGCCTCACACATCGTTTTGATAATATCAAAATACCAATATACAATGACCCTTCGCCAAAACTTTCCGCGATAAAAGAATATAAGTATAAAAATCGTCCACACATTGATAAACAGATTCATCCACAGGTGGTAGCCTGTACCGAAAAGAGCAGGGGCTCGCAAATTAGACCACAATGCATAGACAAGGGATAGTGCAATCAGCACGTAAATATTTAGCCGGTTAGGCAGAAGCTTGCACATGAAGTAGTAAACCATCATTTCGAAAAAAAAGAATACGCCAAAAGATACCACGAGGTTCGGTACACCATGTTCAAGTAGATTTACCACAACAGCGTCCATATCCATCATCCCTCCTTAGGGCAGCACCGCCAGTAATGATACCACCGCTGTAAATATTCCGTCCCGGTAGCCGGTCTGATAATCGCCGCCGTACCGCGCTGCGAGGTCGGACAGGATACGGCTGCCGTACCCCCGACCGGGCAGGGGCTTTTTTGGCGGCGCGGCGGATGGGTTGACTACCTTGATGAACAGATAGTCGCCATCCACCTTTGAGGAAAGATGAATTATGGGAGGTGTTGCATTCACCTGCTTGCAGGCGGCAATGGCGTTGTCCAGCAGGTTCGAGAAAATACTGCACAGATGCAGCGGCTCCACCGAAAGCCGGGCGGGAATATCCAATTCCACGTAAAAGCCAAGCTCCGCCGCTGCGCACTCCTGTGCCTTTTCGGTCAGAATCGCGTTGACCACGGGGATGGCGCAATAGGGATTTTCCTTCGTTTTGTTGATTTCCTCCGAGAGAGAGCGGATCAGCTCCTGTGCCGGGCTTTCCTCGCCGGAGCGGATAAGCGCAGCCACAGACACAAGCTGATTACCCCAGTCGCGGCATATTTTGGTCAGATCCTCACGGCGCTGCTCCACCTCCTGATAGTGGAACTGTTCCAGCTCCATCTGGTGGCGCGCTTCCCGCAGCGCCTTTTCCGCCTCGGTCTTTTTCTCCTGCAAAACCGTGTAGGCCAGCAGGATCAGATCGGCCGCCAAGCTCAACAGAACGCCAAGCACCCAAAAGGCTGTCCACGTCGCAAACAGGAAGCTGTAAACCGTAATGATTTGTCCAATGGGCAGGATGAAAAACAGCAGGAACAGGGGCTGCACCTTTCGCGCCTCGATCATTCGCCAAAGGAACACGGATAGGGAGCCTATCAGAATAAAAACAGAGGTAGTAAGCGCGCTTTGTATAAGCATCAGCATATCTTCCGTCGGGAGGGCGGTTAACGCGCCATGGCGCGTGCTCATAATTGCGCGGCTTACTGCCACGCTTAGAAACAGAAGAAAAAGAAAAAATGCGAATACAACCGCCCTTCGGGGCAGTTTTCCCCGAAAGCAGAAGATAGGGATGAAAAGCGTGGAAACGAATGCGATACCATTTATCGCAATAAAGGCTGCCTCGTTATCTATAAAAAGCAGCCTGGGTATTACAAACAAGGCATACCCCAATGAGATTGCGACAATTTTCCATATGCTGAGGCGGTTTGGCAAAAGGTGGAACAAAAAGATGAGTAACGCTGCGGTTGCTACAGTAGCGCACAAAAAATGCATCAAAAGCAACATAGAGATGCTCCTTAAAAAGATTGCCCCATATAGTTAAAGTAGGATTCCTTCGTCTTTGCGTACCGTGCTCTGCTAAGCGGAACCGTCTCCCCATTTTTCAATAGAATGTCGGTGGACTGAAACCGCCGGATCTGCGACATATTCACGATGTAACTCTTATGGCATTGAAAAAAAACCGCCGGAAGAGAGCGCAGGATATTCTCCAGACTCTCGTAGACGATTACCGTTTCACCGGCGGTATGTACCTCGATGGTATGCCCGCGGCTTTCGACGAAATAGATTTCCCGCAGGGGAATCGAGATGGGCACGCCGCGCTGGCGAAGCACGATAGAAGGCTGCCCCTGAAAAGAAAGCGTGTCGGCTACCTTCCGTAAATTTGCCCGCAAAAGCTCCATATCCACCGGCTTGGTCAGGTATCCGCTCAAATTAGCCCGATAAAGGAAAATATGCTGGGAAAACCGGTCGCTGTAGCCGGTGACATAGATGATTTTTGTTTCGGGAGAAAGCCTGTATAGCTCCTCCGCAACATCCATCCCGCTGGTGTCCTGATCCCAGTCAATATCCATGAGGACGGCGTCGTACCGCTTGCCCCCGTCTACTGAAAACAAAAAGGTATTCAGGTCAGAAAACAGGCATGTATTCTCTATCATAGGCAGGGTTTCAAGTTGTTTGCGGATCTCCTCCAGAAATAAATGATTGTCATCACAAACCGCGATTTCCATACTAACACCTCTTTTACACAGAACAGCATGCACACTTCGCATTATACCGAATTTTTTATGAATTTTCAACCACTTGCATTGTATATTCAAGCGTGAGAAATGGGAACCCATGCAGGCAGCGCAGAAAAAGCCGCCCCCCTGACAAGGGGGAACCCATGTTGGCGGACGTGAACTGCGCACCTTTTCTATGCCATTTCATAGAATGGTATGGAATCCTTCCAAATTTGTATTTTTAGGAGGTATCACGATGCCTGAGAAGGTAATACCCGGCCCTGTTCAGGATGCCAACCGGATCCGTGAGGCTGTGTGTATACACACGAAAAAAATCTTCGATAGCTGCAAGGACAAAGACTGTATTGAAGATCTGCGATTTTTTCCCACCTGCTGCTCGCAGGATATCATCAACCGCGCCATAAGTATCAAAGCCGGCTGTGCCGAACTGCTTCATGTGTACGTGGACGTCGACTCCATCGGGTTTAACCGCGGGTTTTTCACGGTGGATGTCCGCTACTTCTATCGCGTGACCGCCGACGCATTTGTCGGGGCGGCGCGCCCGGTTCAAATTTGCGGACTGAGCGTTTTTGACAAGCGCGTCATCCTGTTTGGCAGCGAGGGCTCCGCAAAGGTTTTCTCCTCCCAGAGCGGCTCCGAGGAGCTGGAGAGCGACTGCGTGATCGAGCGCAACCTGCCTACCGCAGTGGTAGAGGCGGTAGATCCCATTATCCTCAACATGAAGCTTGTGGACGTATGCAACTGCTGTCAGTGCGATTGCGAAATGGTGGAAATTCCACCCTACATCTGTGCTTGCTTTAACGGCGAGCTGGCGTTTAATGGAAACGAAGCCAAACGGGTCTTTGTGACGCTTGGCCAGTTCTCCATTATTCGTCTGGAGCGCGATACCCAGCTGCTCATCCCCGCTTATGACTACTGTATGCCCAGCAAGGAGTGCACCAGCAGCGGAGTGGAGGAGGATCCCTGCGAGATATTCCGCCATGTCTGCTTCCCGGTTGACGAATTTTTCCCGCCCAGCCGTATGGATTCCTGCGATGATAAGGGAAGCGGCTCGGATCCCGAACCGCCCGGCTGCTGTCACATCTGCCGCTAAAAAAGAATCGCGCCAATGCCAAAGCAG
>Ga0153972_1000111_pt1 | contig 22909 bp, 23 predicted proteins | sample TSGA056MetaG_FD_104732 | JGI IMG/M metagenome (GOLD analysis project Ga0153972, IMG submission 104732) | Attine ant fungus gardens microbial communities from Georgia, USA - TSGA056 MetaG | ecosystem: Host-associated > Fungi > Mycelium > Unclassified | place: USA: Georgia, George L Smith State...
ATACTAATGAACTATCAGAAATAATTAATTTAGAAGATGGAGAAATATTCGCTTTAGTTGAAGGTTCAAATAAAGAATTATATGTTTCAACAGTAAATGGTAATATTTATGAACTTGACTTAGTAAAACATGAAATAAAAAATAAGTATGAAATAAATACTTCAGTATATTCATTAATAATTATTGACAAAAAGATTTATGCTGGTACAAAAACTAGTGTTTGAGAATTAGCTATTGTCTAAATTTTATTAATCAAAGATTAACAAAAAAATTACTAAAGATTTTATTTAAAAATAACTAACACCAAGATTAATTATATAACTATGGTTCAATGACAAAAAAGAAACCAATCTAACAGTTAATGTTAATCAATATAAATTACAAGATATATTAAAAAATCTTCAATTTAGAAATAGTGCAACAATTCAAAAGTCAAAAAATCACTGCTGATATAAATCTATTTTTAGAATTTTTATTATGAGTTGAAACATATCAAGTGATTTAAAAGCAAAATAGTAGAAAAAAATTATATTTGTGTTATATTACTTAATGAAAAATGTTAAACAATTGATAAGGAGAAAAAGACTATGTCAGATATAAAAAATGAAGTGCTTTTAGAAGCAGAGCAAACAACGAAAAAAGTATCTAAAAACTGAAAAATTTATGCTAGTGTCTTAGGAATTATGGTAATTGGCGCAGGAACAGGTTTAGGGGTTTATTATGGGGTTAATGCAAACCATCATTCATTAAATAAAATAAATTTAAGTAATCTTAACCTTGACATTGTAATTTCAAAAGCAGGTATTACAAATGCTAATCAAGCATTTGAAGCATTTTTAAAAGCAAATACCAATTTAGCAAACTTAAATAATTATCTTCAGTATGACTTTAGTTCGTTTATTGCTCCAACTGAAACAACTAATGGTTCTTTAACAATTAATGCTAAAGCAGATGGTAAATATACTGGTACTATTACAGTAAGTTTTGTTAATATTATTGATGAAAATAATTTTGAAAGTATTGTCTGAGATTTATCAAAAAAAGAAATTTTAATTTTACAAATTCCATCAGGAACAACTAAAGGCGACGGAACTGATAAAAGTACTTATGCTCAAGCATTAAAAAAATCTTTTATTAAACTTGTTACTACTTTAGGTTATAAATTAAAATTAAAAGATATTGTTATTGACAAACAATGAATGGGTAATAATGGTGAAGCTCCAAATGATGAACAATTAGCAAGTGATTACTATGATTGACATACAACCAACGGCATAACTATTGAAGGTTATGTTGTAACAAATAATGATCAACAAATAAGAATAGCATTTTCTAAACTTCAATGTGAAATCATTATTGGAGAGAAAAAATAAAATAAAATAAAAAAAATGAACAGTTTTAAATGTTCATTTTTTTTAATTCTTTTAACTAGAAAAGACATATTTTTCAATTGCTTGAGCAACACCAGCTTTTTTATTTGTTTTGCTTGTAACTTCATAAGCAACTGTTTTTAATTCTGGATTAGCATTTTTCATAGCAATGCCATACTTAACTCACTGAAGCATTTTATAATCATTCATACTATCACCACAAGCAAGAATTTCTTCAGGTTTAATATTTCATTTTTCAGCAAGAAATTTTAAACCATTAGCTTTATTAATTCCCACCGGAGTAACTTCAATTAATAAATGTGATGATGATGCTACTTCTAAATCTTGATACTTTGCCATTTTTTTTAACATTTCTGCTAATTGTTTTTTACTTTTACAAAAAAATAAAACTTTATAAAAAGAAACAATTTGATTTTCAGATATTTTTTTGACTTTTAATTTTTGAAAATGTTCTAAAATATATCCTCTAAGAGAGTAGCGATCAACATAAGCTGTTTTATTGTCGGTACCATAAGCTCAAAATCTTAAATTATTTTTTCTGGCAAATTCTAATATTATTTTTGTTTGACTTGGTAATAAAACTGATTCAAATAATAATTTTTGTTTATCATCAATAAAATCAATAATATTACCACCATTATAACAAATGACTTGACCTGGTGTTTTTGGATTTATTAAACATTTTTTTGCATGTTTAATTGTTGAAAGTGGAGCACGACCAGTAGCAATAACAATTTTAATCTCTGGTTTTTCTTGATATACACGATGAACCATTACCAAATTTTTTGGATGAATCTTTCTTTTTGATTTTAATAAAGTTCCATCTAAATCAAGTGCAATTAATTTAATTGCCATATAATAAACTCCTTAATTTTTAGTTTTGATTTATTTTTTTAAATTGTTTAAGTGACTTAATAAAGTTGGTTTTGGAACAAATCCAAAAGTTTTAGTAGCTTCTTGATCATCTTTAAAATAAATTAAAGTTGGAATTGAACTAATTTTAAATTTATCTTTTAGTTCTTCACTATGATCAACATTAATTTTAATAAATGTTACATCATCTACTTCTTTTGATAAGTCCTCAAAAATTGGTGCTAAAGCTTTACATGGTGGACATCAGTCAGCATAAAAATCAACAATAGCATATTTGTTTGCTTTAAGAATTTTATTTAATTCTTCAACTTTATTAACTGTAATAATTTTACTCATTTGTTTCTCCTTATTAGTTTTCTCTGATATTAATTTTACACTATATCTAAAATCTTATACTTATTTTTGTTTATGATAATCTCTCTGATAATTATCAATGACAGTTTTAATCTCTGGTCGTAATTTTTTAATTTGTTCAATACTATATGTTACTTGCATATTACGATAAATACCATGTGATGAAAAAAAACTATTAAGATTATAAATTCCATGTTGGTATTTAATTGGTTTTAAACTACCACCAGCTGTTAAACCAGTTGCAATGAAGCGTAGTTCTTTATCTTTAATTAAATCATTACTTGTTAAATATTGATTGTAATGTAAATGATATTTTGCTAATGCTTTAGTTTCAATTGTCATTCTTGCTTGAGTTTCAGGTTCATTTGGTCAAATTTCATCATAAGCAAGCAATCGTGATTCCATATTTCCTGAGCAACTAATTGCTAAAGCAGCCATTAAAACACCTTCAGGTGCACCACCAATACCATAAACAAAATCTGCTTCACGATTAACAACATCAATTGCTGCTAAAACATCACCATCACCTATTAATCGAACAATTACTCCTGATTTTCGTAATAAATTAATTGCTGTTTCATTCCTTGGTTTATCTAAAACAATTGCAATCAAATCACGATAAGACTTTTCTTTTTGCATTTGTTTAATATTTCAGTCTAATCCTTTGCTTAAATCAATTACATCTGCTAAATCTTGATTAACAAATAGTTTTTCCATATACATTTCTGGTAAAGGCAAAATTGTCCCTGGTTTAGCAGCTGCTAAACAAGCAATACTACCGGCAATATTATAGGCTGCTGGATAAGTTCCTTCGACAGGATCAACAGCAAGATCAAATGTTTCTTTAACAGATTTATTTCCTAACTTTTGTCCAACATATAACATTGGTGCTTGATCTAATTCACCTTCACCAATCACTACTGTTGTTCTCATTGGCGCAGAATTTAACATTATTTGTAATGCTTCCACTGCTGCTAAATCAACAGCATTTTTGTCTTTACTGCCAATATATTTATAAGCTGCAATTGCTGCCATTTCTACTGCTCTAATTAGATGCATATCTTTATTCATTAATTCATAGTCCTTATATTTTATCTATGATAATTATAAACTTTTTTAGAGTAAAAGGAAAGAGTGAAAAAATTGCCATAAATCACTCGACCCACCTCATTAAAAATATCCTAATATATTATAAAACTATTTTTTAATAAAAAAACTTAGACTAAATCTAAGTTTATCAAATGGTGCGGGACAAGGGACTCGAACCCTCACGCCGTGAAGCGCCAGATCCTAAGTCTGGTGCGTCTACCAATTCCGCCAATCCCGCATGTGTCAATGGTGCCCCGTATAGGACTCGAACCTATAACCCCCAGATTAAGAGTCTGATGCTCTAACCAATTGAGCTAACGAGGCAAAAAATTAAAAAACAAGTATTAATACTTGATTGTTAATAACTATATGGTGACTCGGACGGGATTCGAACCCGCGCGTATCGGATAGAAAGTCCGACGTGTTAACCGCTTCACCACCGAGCCGTAGTGAAAAAAATCTATTAATTAATGGCGCCTGCTGTAGGATTTGAACCTACGACCTCTCGGTTAACAGCCGAACGCTCTAACCAACTGAGCTAAGCAGGCATTTATTAAACCTTATTTATTATAAAAGTATTTGTTAAAATTTTCAATAAGTATTTAAAAATAATCATTAAATATTTATTAATAAATTAAAAGTCTTATTAACTAGTAATAAGACTTTTTTGATGATATAAAATCATTAAATTTTCTAATAACATCGCAATTGTCATTGGTCCAACACCACCAGGAACAGGAGTGATTGCTTTAGTTTTAGCTTTCATTGCTTGGAAATCAACATCACCAACAAGTTTTTGATTTTTATTAGTATTAATTGCAACATCAATAATGACAACACCTTCTTTAACCATTTTGGCATCAAAAAGATCATGAACGCCAGCAGCACTAACAATAATATCAGCAGTTTTTAAATATAATGATAAATCATTTGTCATTTTATTAGCGATAGTAACAGTTGCTCCAAGATTAGATAATAACATCGCTAATGGTTTACCAACAATATTACTATTATTAACAATCACAATATCTTTACTACGAACTGATAAATTATAAGCATCTAATAAAGCAATAATCCCCTTGACAGTACAAGGAACAATTGCATTATTATTACCTTGTAATAATTTTCCAGCATTAATACTAGTCAAACCATCAACATCTTTGTTTACAGCAATCTTATTTAAAATTGTAAATTCATTTAAATGTTTTGCTAGTGGTAATTGTACTAATATACCATCAATTGTTGAATTTTGATTTAACTTTTCAATCGTTTCAATAACTTCTGCTTGACTAATTGTTTCAGCAAAGTTAATTACTTGACCTTTAATACCACACTCTTCACATGCTTTAATTTTATTTTTTACATAAATATGTGAAGCATAATCATCACCAACAATAATAACTACTAATTGTGGTACTCGTTTTTTTGCTTTAATTAATTGATTAACATTATTTTTAACATTTATTTTAATTTTTTGACTAATTTTTTTTCCATCAAGAAGAATCATAAAGCACCTACTATCCAATTAATATATCTTCTGCAACTCTTTTAACAGTAACCTTTCGCTTACGATCACTTCAAGCTAATAATGTCGTTGATACACCTAATTGTCCTGCAAACATTGAAACAATTAAAAAGAGCTTGCTAACAACACCTAACCGAGCATTATCAAATAACGTTAATCCTGTCGTTCCAAAAGCACTAGCCGCATCATAAAATGCCTGGAGAAAACCAATATCTTCATTACGATTCATAATAACATTTTCAAATAAAATTACTAATGTGATAAAGAACATCATAAAAGTACCAAGAAAAGCAACAGCAAAAGCCATTTTTACTTTTTGTGAAGGAATCTTCCGCTTGAACATATTAACACTATCACGACCACGAGCAAGACTAAAAATTGAAACAATAATAATTGCTAAGGTTGTTGTTCTAATCCCCCCAACAGTTGAAGCAGGTGAACCACCAATTCACATCATAATTGCTTGAACAGTTTGTGAAGTAGAATGGAAACGATTTAAATCAATTGTATAAAATCCAGAACTTCTCGTTGACATCGTATTAAAGATAATTGCCATCATTGCTCGGCCATTACTCATATTGCCTCAAATTGACTCTGAATCTTTGGGTGAAACAAGTTCAACTAAGATAACAGAACCTAAACCAAGCAAAGCAACAATGAAATATGTTGCAACAGTTACTTTAGTAAATAAACTAAAACGAAATCTTTTATGGTGTACTTTTGCTTTAAAATAACTATATATATCATAAAAAACTGGAAAACCAATTCCTCCAATTACTAATTGAATCATAAATACTCATTGGACAAAATAATCACCTTGAAATGGAATTAAAGAATTACGACCAATAATATCAAAACCAGCATTATTAACACCAGAAATTGAGTGAAAAACGCCAGCTCATAATGACAATCAAAAATTACCATGATAAACCATAGTACCATTAACACCATAATGAACTTCACTATTACGAACAAAGAAAAAATGTAATGTTAAAGCAATAGTGCCAAGAAATTCAGTAATTGTCATGACAAGGATTCCAAATTTTAAAACATCAATGTTATTACCTAATTTTGGTGCTCCTCTTTCCCCTTGAATTAATAATCGTTCTTTCAAGTTAGAATTACGAGTAATATTAAATAAAGACAATAAAAACAGTTTAACAGTAATTAAACCAATTCCACCAAATTTAATTAATAATAAAATTACTAACTGTCCAAAAAAAGTAAAATCATTAGCAGTACTTTTAACATTTAAACCAGTATCAGAAAAAGCACTAGATGCAGTAAATAATGCTTGGAGAAAATTTCAATGACCTTTTACCGTTGCCCAAGGACTCATTAGTAAAATTGTTGCTACTAATAAAGTATAAAGATATAAATTAAACAATTGTCGAGGTCTAGTTTTACCAACAAAAACAATCTTAAAGAAACTTTTTATTGCTAAAAAAAACTTTTTTCAACTATAATCACGAAATAAATTTTTCGAGCTTTTAGACATTAAAAACTCCATTTCAAACATTTTAGTTATTTTTTATATTTCTACATTTTATTATATTATAACTAATAATATTTTTTCTTTATTACATTTTAATAAAATTAAACAAAGAAAAAATAGTTTTATAAAACTATTTCTTGATTTGAGTTTTATTTTCTTCAAATTCTTGTAATTTTGCTCTTGCTTCAATTAACAAAACTTTTTTAGTTAATTCTCTGATTTTATCTTCTTTTTTACTATGTCTTTGACAAAATTTAACATTTTCTATTGCTTTTCATAATAATTTACCAGTTTTAAAATTATTTACATTAATCATTGTTAATTCTTCAGTATCATTACTATTACTTAATAAAAAACTATTACATATTTTATTAGTTTCAGCAGTTAAGTTGGAAATTTGAATTTTTAAATAACTTCTTGATTTTTCAATCGCCTTTTTGCAATCGTTACATTGTCGTGCTATTTTTTGAATTTTACTTTCAATCTTCATTGCCTTTGTCATTTCTAATTGATAGAAATCACTTGCAGTCATTTTATTTTTCTTTAAATTAATATTAATCACAAAATTTTTAATAATACTAAACATGATTTAAATTACCTAAAGTAGCAATTGCTTGAAGATAAATTAACATTGCTTGTCATAAATCTTTCAAACTAATTGCTTCATTATATTGGTGCTCAGTTGAAATGCTATCATCAAAAATTGCACCAAATGCAACACAATTAGGCATTGATCGAGCATAAGTTCCACCACCAATGGCAATTGGTTTTGCTGTTTTATCTTTAGTTACTGTTTGATAAATACCCATTAAAGCAGTAACTAGTGATGAATCAATTGGGATATACAATGCTTTATCATATTTTTTAACTTCAACTGTTAAATGATAAGGTATTAATAATTCTTTGATTTTATTTAAAATCACTTCTTGCTTTGTATGAACGGGAAATCTAATATTACATCCTAATTTTGAAATATTTTCATTAATTATTGCAATCCCAACATTAATCGTAAAACTACCTGATTCATCATCATATTGACCAAAATATTTTGTTAAAGCAGTATCTTCTTGTAAAACATCACTAACAAAATTAATTAATGGATGGTCATAACCTAATGCTTTTAAAATTAATAAAGTTCTTAAACCAGCATTAATGCCATCTTTTGGTTTTGAACCATGAGCAGATTTACCATGAATAATTATTTGTTGATTTTGTTTTTCAACACGATAACCTTTTGTTTGAGCAAGTTGATAAAACTTATCCAAATTAATATTCTCTGTTGTACAAGTTGAACAAGTAACATTATAGGCATCACCACCATTAACTTTGATTTTTTTATTGCCAGGACCAATAATATCAAGATTAATAATACCTTTTTCAGCATAAGTTAAAGGAAATAAACCATCTGGTGTAAAACCAAAGTTAGGTGTTCCTTCTTTTGTCATATAAGTTTTAATTGAATCTCAAGTTGTTTCTTCAGTCAAACCAAAGATTAGTCTAATTCGTCTTTTTGGTTGATAATTATGATCTTTTAAGTATTTTAAACAATATAAAACAATAATCGTTGGTCCTTTATCATCTAAAACACCACGACCATATAAAATATCATTAATAATTTTTGGTTGAAATGGTGGTATTTTTCATTCTTCAAGGTTACCAGGCGGTACAACATCTAAATGACCCAAAATTGCAAAGATTTCTTGACCTTGACCATATTCAACATAACCATATTTATTATTTGAATCACAATAAATTTTAAATCCTAATGATTTAGCTAAATCAAGGGCATAATGTAATACTTGTTTAACTCCTTGACCATAAGGAGCATCCTTTGTTTTAGTCCCAGAATATGATGGAATACTAACAATTGCTTTAATTTTTTCAATTGCTGCTGGAAAATATTTATCTTTCAATAATTGTTCATCAATTTTTATTGTTTGTTTAAAATCTTTTGCTTTTCTTGCAATAGAACTCATATTTCTATCCTCTTTCATAAAACCTATACATTTATGATAGCAAGCAAAATATCGTTTAACAAGTTTCACCCTTGATTTGTTGCTTGTAAAGCATTGTTTTCAATTATTAATTTATTAGCTTTAATTAATTTATTAAGTATTTTTGAAAAACTATTAAAAGCTAATAAATTATCATTTTCTAAAACTAAACCAGTTTTTAACATTAGACCTTGAATAATTAATAATTGATAATACTGATTTTTATTTAAAGTTTGCTTGATTTTTTTTCAATTAATTTCATTAGTATTATTAATTGTCATTATTTTATCTTTTATAATAAAAAAACTACCGGCATTTGGACCTAAACCATATCAATTTTTCAACTGTAAATAAGCTAAAGTTTGTTGTGAATAATAATTATTACTTAATGCAAAACTAAAAAATTCATAATTATTATAGTGATATTTACTTAAAAAATTATTTATTAATTTTTTATTATTTAAATTATGAACATCATTATGACTTTGATAACTAATATGAGGAGCATTTAATGATCAAGCAATATTTAAATCATTAATAATATCTCTTTCTGTTTGTGATTTAAGATTATCTTCAAAATCACAAGAAAAATTATTGAAACCAAGTTCTAAACTAGTATTAATTAATGACAAAATTTCATTAGCATTAAAACTTTGATTAACACCTTTTAATAAATTATTATTAAAAGTTCTAATTTTTCAAATTAAACGGTTAATTTTAAATCTTTTTAAAAGTTCTAATTGTTCGTTTTTTAAAGTTTGATAACCAATCTCAAAACTATATTCAATTAAATCACTATCAATAATTGAATTAATTAAAGTCAAAAATTCTCTTAATTGTTCATTAGTTAAAAAAATACTATCATTTGTTGCAATATAAATTGTTTTAACTGCTAAATGATAGTCATTTTTTAATTTTGAAAATTCTTTTTTAAAATGTGAAAAATAATTAATAAAATTTAGCTCTTGATCAAGAGCTAAATTGATAAATAAGTGTTCAATATCATTCATTCAATTATTCACTAATGTTAAAATCTAAATTAACATTTTCTTCATTTTGATAAATTTTAATATTATCTGTTATTTCTTTAGTGTTCTTAATACTTGAAGCTGGCACAATTACTCTAATTGTTGCTAAAGTTTTAGGAACTAAATTATTAGTACTAGGACTTACAATCTTATTTTCAACAATAGGTTGAGATTTTAAATTAGTATTAGCAGCAATTTGAACTGGTTTAATTAATTCGTTTGCTACTTTTTTTTCTTCTTTAATTTTTACTTTATTGCTAACAAAAATTAAATTAACTAAACTAGCAATAATCCCAATTAATGAGAATAACATTATTAAATAAAATGGAATAACAACAATTAAATTTTCTTTGGCAAAGAAGGAAATATCACCAATTAAAACATGTTTTTTAATAATATAAAGGTTAGCAAATAATCCAAATCCAAAAATTCCCATTGTTAAAATTAAATTTAAGAAAGAAAAAATATTATTAGTAGTATTTTTATGTTTAATAAAAATTAATGGTAAAGAAAAAGATAATGCAAGACCGGCGAAAGTAAAAATAATTGCACTAAATCCTCAAAAACCAAGAACAAATAAATCATTTTGTAAAAAACTTAGAAACTTTTCAAGAGTATCACGAGCATGATTAAGATTAAATCACAGTAATCAACTAACAATTAAAGTTACACAAACTAATAATAATGACGAAATTAATAATCAACGAATAAAAGCATTAGTCTTTGGTAATTCAATTAATTTTTTTTCATTTTTTTCCATATAAAGGCCCCGTTTCATATTTTTCTAAATTATACACCTGAAAAAGAAAAAACCATAAATAATTTTCAAAAAAAACTAACTTTATTTATGATTTTTTGCTTTTTATGTATATTTATTTTGATGGCAAATAATACTATGAAGATTAGCATGACCAAGAATTAATTCTCGTGTGTTAATTAAAATAATTCTTCTGTCAGGAAACACTTTTGATAAAACATTCAATGCTTGTTCTTCTGATTCTTTATCATTAAAAGTTGGAACTAAAACTGCTTTATTAGTTAAATATAAATTTGTATAACTACCAGTTAAAACTTGATCAAAAGAATTTGGACTATGATTAACATTATAATCAATCATTTCTGTTTCTTTTTCAGTTCGATTTGCAATTTTTGGTAATAAAACTTTTAAAATTTTATATCTTTGTCCGTAAGCATTAAGTGCTTTTTTTAAAATTTTTTCTGTTTCAAGTACAACTTGATAACGGTCATCGTAACTATTATCAGTTCAACTTAATAAAATTGTTGTTTCATCTACTAAGGTTAATAAATTATTTAACCGACCTTTTGTTAAATCAAAAGGTAAACCAAATGGCAATCAAATTACTTGAACAACATTTAAATATTGTTTTAAATAATCTTCAGCTTGTTCTTTTGTCAAATTAGGATTACGAATTTCTGATAAAATCCCTTCTTCACTAGCAAAACAAGTTCCATTACCATCTAATAAAATCATTCCTCATTCTAAAATGATTGGTAATTCATAATAATTAATATTTTCTAATTCAAAAAGTTTATAACTTAACATATCATCGTCATGTCACGGATAGTAAAGACCATAGGTGCTGCCACCTCAAGCATTAAAACTAGCTTTTAAACCACGAATTTCTTTTGTTTCAGGATTAACTAAAAACAAAGGACCAAAGTCACGAAGCAAACTATCATTAGTTGTTATCTCAACTACTTTGATTTTCTCGTTTAATTGACTGCGAGCATTTTGAAATTGATGCTTACTAACTATAACGGTGATATTTTCATATTTAATTAAAGTATTAGCGATTGAAACAATAAGTTTTTGAATTGGTTTAGCACCCATTCGTCAGTTATCAGTTCTTTCTGGTCAAATAATTCATGCTTGTTTATGTTCTAGAAACTCTGCAGAAGCCTGAAAATTATCATTGCTTGGCACACTAAAAAATCTTTTTGCCATAGTAGCACTCCTTTCGTGCTACTGAATAGTTTCTCTTTAATATTTCAAAATCCTTTTTATATAAATAACAAATAAATTATAAATAAGATTAACTTAAATAACAAGATTTAATTTCATTAAATAAAAAAAGAATATTCTAAAAGGTTATCAACGATTGACAAAATTATTTGAGATAACTCTAAATGAAATATATAATAAATCTAAATAAAACTTATTATAAGGAGTAAAGATAAATGAACATATTAATTACAATCATGATTTTATTAATTATTATTGTTAGTACTATTATTGGATTTGTATTAATAATACAAATCATTAAATTAGTAAATCAGCTTATAAAATATTTTAAATTATCAAATATCAAATTAAAATTAGAATTAGGAATTAAAGAAAATCCAGTAGAAATTAAAGTAAATGAAGAAAATAATGAAATAACTACTGAAAGTTCTGAAACTGGGTGACTATAAAAAATATAAAAGAAACATCTAATTAAAGATGTTTCTTTTATATAAAATTATCAATTTAATTAAAGTTAAGTCAAAAATTCAAAATGATATTCAAATGAATTAATAGATATACCTGCTGCTGAAAATGCTCGATTTGATACATTGCCATTTGCTCAAACTCAAATTCAATCTCAAAGAAAAATGCCTGCTTCAGTAACTGTGACATTCCATGCTCATTCATGATCTGATAATCTATTGTCTCCACTATGATATCGTTCATTTTCATAGTAACCTTCTTTTTTAGCATTTAAATCTGTTACTACCAAATCTTCCGTTGAATTAAAAACACCTGAATTTCCAATCCCTGAATTATCTGCATATCAATAATTTATATATAATCTTATTCAAGACCTTGTAAAATCCATTTTTGAAAGAATGGTTTTATTAATTTGAATATCACTTCATTCAAAAGTATTAGATGTTTCGACACTAGTTTGTTGTGATTTGCCCTTTATAGCATCACTAATGTTTTCTTGAATTGTTACATTAGCTTGTTTTGTTCCTGAAAAAATGGTTTGTTTTTCAACAGCAATTTCGCTTTTTGGTAAGGAAGCGATTGATGATAAACCTAAACTAGTAATTGCTAAACTTGTTAACATTAATTTCATTTTTTACACTACCCTTCTTTTTGCCATAACCCTTAATTAATCATGATTAACTAAATTATAACAAAACTATAAGCAATTACTATCTTCAGAAAAATCTTTATTTTCTAATTTAAATTATCAATTTAATGTAAATTAAATTTAATAACATATATAATAAATAATCATAATAAATAAAAGGGAACAAATAATTAAATGATAAAACTAAGGGGGAATTAGTTAATGCTTAAAAATTGAAATAAAAAATTAAGCGAAATTATGAAATTAAAAGAATATAAAAAAATCAATATGATTAGAATTCATTATAATAAAAATTGAACTAATCATTTTGAAGAACATACTGATAATGATGATTGCTTTGAAATGATATTAGATTATCCTAATAACGATATTGTTGAATTCAAAGATGGATCAGCAGATCCTAATTATGGTGCTTATAATGGTAAATTTAATAATCATAAAGTATTATGAGCAACTTCATTAATTCTAAATAAAGGAGAATGAGAAAATTATCCTGATATTATTGACCATATTCTCAATATCTATTTAACTGATTCAGAAATTAAGCAAGAAAAAGCACCTAATTAAAGGTGCTATTATTTATCTTTTTCGGTTTTTAATTTATCTAAAATTGTTTCAATGCGATTTGCTGATTCAATTGTATTATCATATTTAAATCTAATTTGTGGAACTTTATAAGTACTACTAATTTGAGCTAATTCGTGACGACAAAATCCTCTAACATTTTCTAATTCTTTAGAAATTTGACTAACTTCTTCTTGATTTTGATGATAAAGATATCACATCACAGTTGCATAACTTAAATCATTTGTTACCTTAACATCTGTAATTGTAATATTAGAAAACTTTGGATTTTTAGCTTTAACTTTTAAAATCTTAGTAATTTCAATCTTAAGTCATTTTTCAGTACGAGCAAGTTTTGGATTAACCATTATTTTTAACCTCTTCAATGATATAAGCTTCAATGATGTCATCTTCTTTTAAATCATTATAGTTTTTAACTGTAATTCCACACTCAAAGCCTTTTTTAACCGATTTTAAATCTTCTTTTTCGTGTTTTAAACTATTAATTTCGCCACTATAAATAACAATATCATTTCGTAAAATTCTTACTTTACTATTACGAGTAATCATACCATCAATTACTAAACAACCAGCAATTGTTCCAACCTTTGAATAATGGAATAATCTTACAACTCGGGCTTGACCTAATACTTTTTCTTCATATTCAGGTGCTAATAATCCCTTAGCAGCATTTTCTAATTCTTCAGTTAATTTATAAATAACATTATGTAATCTAATTTCAATCTTAGCATCTTGAGCAGCATCACGAACAATATGATTTGGTCTAACATTAAAACCATAAATAACACTATTTGATGCAACAGCTAAAGTTACATCTGACTCAGTAATACCACCAACACCAGCACGAATTAATTTAACTTGAATGTCTTTAACTTTAATCTTAGTTAATGCTTGAATTAAAGCTTGTAATGACCCTTGAGTATCAGCTTTAAGAATAATATTAATTTGCTTTAACTCACCACTAGAAGCTTCTTGAGCAATATTGCCTAAACTAATTTGTTTTTTAAGTTGTTCATCTTGTTGTCTTGCTGATGCAACCTTTTTGGCAATCTTTTCATCATTAAAGACCATAAATAATTCACCAGGAGTTGGAGCACTTTCAAACCCTAAAACTTGAATAACAGCAGAAGGAGTTGCTTGTTTAACATCTTTTCCTAAATCACTTGTCATTTTTTTGATTTTACCTTTAATTGCTCCTGCAACAATAATATCTTTAACATTCAAAGTACCACCTTGAACTAATAAAGTGCAAACTGAACCAATATTTTTATCATAATGTGATTCAATTACTGTGCCATTAGCAAAACGATTTGGATTTGCTTTTAACTCTTTAACATCAGCAACAAGTAAAATTGCTTCTAATAACTCATCAATTCCTTGATGTTTTAAAGCACTACCATAAACAAAGATTGTATCTCCGCCTCATTCTTCACTAGTTAAACCAAAATTAGATAATTCAGAAAGCACCTTATCTTTATTAATTCCAGGTTTATCAATTTTATTAACAAAAACAATAATTTCAACATTAGCTGCTTTAGCATGATCAATTGCTTCTTTAGTTTGTGGCATTACACCATCATCAGCAGCAACTACTAAAATAACAATATCAGTAATTTTTGATCCTCTTGCTCGCATTTCAGTAAATGCTTCGTGGCCTGGAGTATCAATAAAGGTAATTTTTTTGCCTTCTTTAGTTTTCACTTGATAAGCACCTATATGTTGAGTAATTCCACCATGTTCTTGTTTAGTAACATTTGAATTACGAATAGTATCTAATAAAGTAGTTTTACCATGATCAACATGTCCCATAATTGTTACTACAGGCGGTCTTGGCAATAAGTTTTCTGGTTTATCATCAAATTCAACTGTTTCTAAAATATTTTCATAAGTAACATTTTTCGTTTTTTTAAAATCAAAACCAAATTCAAGACATACTTCTGCCATCAATTCTTCATTTAATAATTGATTTTGATTATACATTTTACCGTGTTTCATAAAATATTTAATGATATCAACAATTGAAATATTTAAAGCATTGGCTAACTGTGCAATAGTTAACGGTTCTTGAAAGACAAAAACTCCTTTTTCATCAACATGAGCTGTTTGTTGTTTCAATTGTTGACTAATATTTTTTACTTGTTTTGAATCTTGTTTTTTAGCCATAACTATCACCTTTCTATTATTTATTTTTTAATCTCAATAATTTTCAATTGTTGAAATTATCGTTTGATAAATTTCATCAGTAAGTTCAATTGCTAAAGCTCTTTCTAAATTTTTGCTTACTTTTGCTTTAGTAATTAAATCAATTTTTGGTTGAATGTAAGCACCATGACCATTGGCTTTGCCACTAAGATCAACAAATACTTTACCTTCATTATTTTTAACAATTCGAATTAATTCTCGCTTTGGTAAAATTTGATTGGTAAGAACACATTTACGCATTGGAATTTTTTTTCGCAGTTTTAAAGGAACTTTTGTCATAATTATTTTCTAAATTGATTTTGTCTAAAACTATTTTTATTTCTTAAATTAGTTACAAATTGATCGTAATCTTCTAATTTTAAATTCCCATTTCAATTAAATTTAATATTATCTTTTTGTGCTTGTTCTAAAGAAATAATATTAATTTTTCAATGTGTTAAACGAGCAACAAGTTTTGCTGCCATACCATTTTTTCCAATTGCTAAAGAAAATTGTTCAGTTGGCACAATGACATCTGCTTGTTGTTCTTTTTCATTAATTGAAATACTAATAACTTTTGCTGGTGCTAAAGCATTAATAATAAAGTTAGAAATATTTTCATCATAAAGAATAACATCAATTTTTTCGCCATTTAATTCTTTTGAAATTGTTTGAATTCTTGAACCTTTTGGTCCAATACATGCTCCAACAGCATCAATTGTATTATCATTACTAATGATAGCAACTTTGGCACGAACACCTGGAATTCTTGCTACTTCTTTAATCTCAATTACATTTTTTCCATCAGGATTTAATTGATTAAATTCTGGAACTTCTAATTCTAATAAACGACTTAAAAAACCAGAATGACTTCTTGATGCCAGAATTTGACCATAATTTTTATTTTTAATAATGTCTTCAAGATAAAACTTAATATGATTATTTGGTTCATTAATACTAAAAGTTTCACCTAGAATTTGGTTTTTCTTTGGTAAATAAGCATACGCTCTACCAATTTTAATTAAACAATATGTATCTTCAACAGTTTCTACCTTACCAATTAAGATTGTTCCTTGTTTATCAATAAATTCATCATAAATTGAATTTTTTTCTGCTTCTCTAATTGATTGTTTAAAGATTTGAATTGCTTGAGAAATTGCTAAACGACCAAATTTATCAGTTGGAATTTCTTCAACATAAATATCACCAATTGTTAAATCGGGATTTTTTGTTTTAACTTGACTTAAAGCAATTTCTAAATCAGGTTCTTCTACTTTAGCAACCACTGTTAAATTCTTAAACATGGTAATTTTACCTTGGTCTTGATCAATTTCAACTCTAACATTGTCTAACATTTCATGAGTTTCTTTTTCATAAGCTTTTAGTAAGCCTTCTTTTAATGCTTGATAAATAACTTGTGGTTCAATTTGTTTTTCTTTTGCAATATTTTCAATTTCTTCAAGAATCATTTTATTCTTATCAGTCATATTTGTCCTCCTTGTTAAATTTTTAAATAAATAAAACCAAAAAAATAAGAAAGACAGCATTCGCTGTCTTAGACATAACTTTCTTTTACTTATATATTATAGTAAAAAACAAGGTAAAAAGCAACTAACTTTAAGATTTATTTTGAAACTTCATTATAATATTCGTTTGTTACTGGTTCCATTCAAACAACTGCTTCATTACTAGGTGCATACATAACAACTAAATGTGAAAATGATGAATTATGACTTGCTCCATGTCAATGCTTAACATTCGGTTGACACTTTATCACATCACCCTTTTTTAAAATAACAACTGCTTTATTTTCTTCTTGGTAATAACCAATACCATCAGTAGCAATTAAAATCTGTCCATGTGGATGTGTATGCCAATTATTTCTTGCTTTTGCTTCAAATGTCACTGTTGAAACAGAAAAATTTTCATCTCAATCAGCATTTGCTAGTGAAAGTAAATAAGCATTACCAATAAAATTATTTCCTTCAATTTTTTTACCAATTCCAAAAGGATTATTTACATCTTTCATTTCCTGTACATCCTAAATTAAATATTTTTTTAAATTTTGTCCTATTTTTATTAATTAATATGTTTCTTAATAATCTTTTTAACTTCTTTTACTGTATGTTCTAAAACATCATTCACAACAACATAATCATACTTATCTTGTAACTTAAACTCTTCTTTTGCTTTATTTAATCGTTCTTCAATCACTGCTTTTGGTTCAGTTGCTCGTAAACGAATTCTTTCTTCCAAAACCTTAAAAGTTGGGGGCATAATAAAAATACTAAAAGCAGATTTGCGATCAGGATAGTTTCTCATAACTTGTTTTGCTCCATCTGCTTCAATTTCTAAAATAACATTGTAACCATCTGCTTGTAACTGTTGAACATAACTCTTGCTTGTACCATAATAATTGTTAATAAATTTAGTATATTCTAAAAAATCATTATGTTTAATCTTTTCTTCAAATTCTGCTTTAGTAACAAAAAAATAATTTATATCAGGAACTTCATAATTTCTTGGTTGTCTTGTTGTATAAGATACTGAATAAGCTAAATTTAAACTTTTATCTTTAAAAAGTTCATTAATAACTGCTCCTTTACCAACACCACTGGGTCCAGAAATAATTATTAACATACCTTCTTTATTACTCATTATTACCTCTTTCTTTTTTATTTGTTCTTATTTGTATTAGTTTAGTCATTTATTTGATATTGAATAATTTTAATATATATTTTACCGTATTTTTTATCTGAAATTGTTTTTAATTGTGAATTTAATTGTAAATTTTGTAAAATAACATTTGTTTCTAAAATTATTAAAGCATCAGGATTTAATAAATCATTTTCTCAACAATAATTAATAATTCATTGTTGACAATCAATGTTTGCAAAAGGCGGATCAATAAATAATAAATCAATCTTGCTACTAAATTTTTTAAAAAAAGTTTGATAATCAAAATTACTTACTAATGTTACTTGATTTAAACGACAATTATCAATATTTTTTTGAATTATTTTACATGCTTCAAGATTAATATCGTTAATGTAAGCAAACTTAGCATTCCGTGATAAACTTTCTAAAGCTAAGCTGCCACTACCACCAAAAACATCAACAATAATTAGTCCTTCAAACTGACAATAATTTTGTAAAATATTAAAAATATTTTCTTTAATTCTTGTTAAAGTTGGTCGTGTATCTTTTCCTTCTAAAGTAATTAATTTTTTACCTTTTAATTTCCCGGCAATAATATTCATTTATTGTAAATTCTTCTTTCCAAAAATTATTATTTGTTAAATAATTATAAAACTAAAAAACTATAATAATATTTTTTTCTAGTTTTTAATAAAATAAAAATGTATAATACACAATACTTATTAATCATCAAAAACATTTTTACTATAGAAAAATAATTTTACGATATAATTAATTTAATAAAGAGCGAAAATTTTAATTTAATTAATTAAATTAAAACTTTAAAAAAGGGAACTTTTATATTAATATAATAATTTGTTAAAACAATTTAATCAATACTGATAAACAATTTAAGAAATATCAATAAAAAGAAAATTAAGGAATATTTTATGTTAAAACTATTACAAAAGGAAATGCCAACTGCTAAATGAATTGTCAAAGACAATCAAACAACATTATTATCAGAATGTAAAAAAATAACATTACCTTTAAATCAAGCTGATGAATTAATAATGCAAAAATTAATTGATTGAGTTCGTGTCTCACAAGATGAAAAATTAAATCAAAATCACGAAATGATTGAAGCCATTGGAATTGCTGCACCACAAATTGGAGCAAATGTTAATATGTATTATATTTTGGTACCAATTTTTGACGAAAAAAGTAAAAAAATAAATTACTTTGAACATGCTTTAATTAATCCAAAAATTATTGCTCGCTCAGAGCAAATTGCTGCTTTAAAACATGGTGAAGGTTGCTTAAGTGTTGATAATAAACATGAAGGGTTAGTACCAAGAAGTTATAAAATTCATGTTACTGGTTATGACTATTTAAAGAAAAAAGATATTAATTTAATAGTTAGAGGATATGAAGCAATTGTTTTTCAACATGAACAAGATCACCTAGAAAAAAAGTTGTATTATCATCACATTAATAAAAATCATCCTTGATTAAAAGAAGCAAATTGAATTATTATTTAAGATAAAAAATCAAAAAAATATTAGGAGAAAAAAATGAATCAAGAATCAAAAATAAATAATAAAGTAATTAATCAAATAAAACCAAATAACTCTCACCCAACAGCAACAAAAATCTTTGCTCTTGGTGGTTTAGAAGAAGTTGGAAAAAATACTTATGTGATTGAACAAAATAATGAAATTATTTTAATTGATGCTGGAGTTAAATTTCCTGATGCGACTATGCCAGGAATTGAAGCAGTAATTCCTGATTATAGTTATTTAAAAGAGCATAAAACTAAAATTAAAGCAATTTTTATTACTCATGGCCATGAAGATCATATTGGTGGTATCCCTTACTTATTAAAAGAAATTGACACAATTCCAAAAATTTATGCTCCAAAATTAGCATCAGCATTAATTCGGTATAAATTAAAAGATAAAAGTGTTAAAACAAAAACTAAAATTGAAATTATTGATAATACTTCAATTATTAAAACCCATAATTTTACTGTAAACTTCTTTGCTGTTAATCATTCAATTCCTGATGCTTTTGGTGTTTGTGTTAAAACATCAAACGGAACAATTGTTTCAACTGGTGATTACAAATTTGATTGAACTCCTTTAGGTCATAACGCTGATTTAGAAAAAATGGCACAAATGGGTAAAGATGGTACAACTTTATTTTTAGCAGATTCAACTAATGCCGAAGTTTCTGGTTATACAATGACTGAAACAATTGTAGTAAAAAGAATTAGTGAATTATTTTCTAAAGCTAAAGGTAGAATTTTAATCTCAACTTTTGCTTCTAACGTTCATAGAATTCAGCAAATTATTGAAGTTGCGACAAAACATCAAAGAAAAGTAATTGTTCAAGGTCGTAGTTTAGAAAGAATTATTAGCGTTATCCGTCAAATGGGTCATTTAAAAGTAAGAGATGATGCTTTTATTAAACCTGATGAAGCAAAAAGACTACCTAATAATCAAGTTGTAATTTTATGTACTGGTTCACAAGGAGAACCTTTAGCTGCTCTTTCGCGAATTGCCAATCGTGAACATCGACAAATTAGAATTATTCCAGGTGATACAGTAATCTTTTCTTCTTCTGCTATTCCTGGTAATAAACTTGATGTTGAACGAGTTATTAATAAGTTAACAAGATTAAATGCCATTGTTGAAGAAAATTCACCATTAAATTGATTACATACTTCTGGACACGCTTCACAAGAAGAACAAAAATTAATGTTAAGTTTAATTAAACCAAAATACTTTATGCCAATGCACGGTGATTATCGTATGTTAAAAACTCATAAAGAAACGGCTGTTTCAGTTGGTGTTAAAGCAGATAATATTTTCATTTGTGCTAATGGCGATACTATTATTATGGAAAAAGGACAGTGTCATTTAAGTAATAAACGCATTAATGCTGATCCAGTTTATGTTGATGGTGGTAAAGATATGTCAGAAATTACCACAACGGCAATTATTCGTGACCGACAAATTCTTTCAAAAGAAGGATTAATTGCGATTGTTGTTTCAATTGATTCACAAAACAATAAATTATTAGCACCGCCAACATTCATTTCTCGTGGTTCTTTCTATGTTCGTGATTCAGCACCACTAGTTGCTGAATCAATTGCAATTGTTACTAGAGCAATTAATGATGTTTTAAAAAGTGATAAAGTTACTTTTGCAATTTTAAAAAATACTATTAAGTCAAATTTAGCACCATTTATTTTTAAGAAAAAAAGAAGAAACCCACTAATTATTCCCGTAATTTTAAATAAAAAATAAGCAAAAATTGAAATGCACCCAAAAAGTAGTAAGTATTAAAAAAGTACTTATCACTTTGGGTGCACTTTATTTTTTATAAGACTTTTTTAAAATTCTCAAAAATTATTGCTGCTTTATTACTGATAATGATAAAATAATTCAGTTAAATTAGGTTATTTTTTTATTAAATATAACCAAATATAGCAAAAAGATTAAAAAAATGTACGATAAAAACAAGGTTTGTGTTATATTATTATTAACACTTTTAATAAGAAATATTAAAAAACAGCAAATAATTTAGAAAGAGAGAAAAAGCATGGCTGATAATATTATTAAAAACGAATTTATGTGAGAAGAAGAAAAAAGCAAGAAAAAACTATATAAAAATTGAAAACTTTACGCTAGTGCCTTAGGAATTATCGTAATTGGATTAGGTGTTGGTTTAGGAGTAGGACTAGGGATGCAACATAATTCACCAACAACCCCAATAGCACCAATAAATTTAAGTGATTTAAATCTTAAAACAACAATTGCTAAAACAGTTACAAGTTCAAGTGAAGCATGAAACGCATTTATCAATGAAAATTCAACAATTACTGATTTAGAAAATAATGTTGAAGCTGGAACATTTATACCATCAGATTATGCAATTTCAGGTTCATTAGAAATTACAGCTAAAGCAGATAGTAAATATAGTGGAACTATTACAGTAAACTTTTCAAGTTTAACACAAAGTCCTATTGATAGTTTACTAATTAAAACAATTGATGGAACAGAAGCAATCCAAAATGATGAAACAGGTAATGTAGCATTTAATGCTTTCTTAACTATCAACAATTCTTGAACAAACTTAAAGGATTTTGTTGAATATAGTTCATTCATAAAACCAACTTATACTACTAATGGTTCATTAACTATTACTGCCAAAGCAAACACAGCATATTATGGCGATTTAAAAGTAACTATTACTAAATTAGCAAAAAAAGAACTAAGCAGTCTTGGACTTAATATATCACTTTCAGAAGCATACACAGAGCAAACAGAAGCATTTCAAGCATTTATTAACCTAAATTCACAAATATCTGACTTAGAAACTAATGTTACAGTTAGCAATTTTAACTCATCAAAATATGGCGATGATGGTACTGGTTCATTAGAAATTACAGCTAAACCTGACGGAAAATACAACGGAACTATTACAGTAAATATCGCTGCACTAATACAAACAAATTTAAGCGATTTTAACACAACTGCAATTACTGGTAGTGAAAACATGCAAGAAGAAGACGCCTTCAATGCCTTCTTAGCAAACAACACAGACAAAGACCTTACTGACCTAAAAGACAACGTTAACTTAACATTTAATGCA
>Ga0153972_1000112_pt1 | contig 22882 bp, 19 predicted proteins | sample TSGA056MetaG_FD_104732 | JGI IMG/M metagenome (GOLD analysis project Ga0153972, IMG submission 104732) | Attine ant fungus gardens microbial communities from Georgia, USA - TSGA056 MetaG | ecosystem: Host-associated > Fungi > Mycelium > Unclassified | place: USA: Georgia, George L Smith State...
TGCAATACTGGAAAACATAAACACCGCCGAGGACTACAAGCGTGTTTGCGATGCGGATAAATAAAGAAGCCCTTTAAAAAGGCTTCTTTATTGTTTTAGATTCGCTAAATTATATCTCGGAGTAGCAGCCGAGGAAATGGAAGCTTTCGCTCTCGCGCTCAAGTTCCTCCAAAACGCAGAGCGTTTCATCGTCAGTAGCTCTTGCTCTAAGCTCGAAGAAGAAAATGAACTCGAAATCACTTGATAAAACAGGGCAGCTTTCAAGCTTCAATAAGTTTATGCCGAGGGTTGCAAACTTTTGGAGAGTATCACTTAGCGAGCCGGGCTGATGCTTTAGAGAGATAATCAGGCTGATACGGTCAGAGCCGGGGTAAATCACGGGCTGCTTTTTTATGCAGATGAAGCGAGTGTAGTTATTGTCGCTATCCTGAATGTTTGTGTTAATAGGAATAAGGCCGTAAAGCGTGCCGCAGCTGTGGGAGGAGATTGATGCAGCGCCCTTTTCGCCGCTGTCCGATGCCATTTTAGCAGCAAGCGCCGTGTTCTCACAGGGAATGACCTTTACACTTGCTGGAAGACTCTTTAGAAATGCCGAGCATTGTCCGATCGCCTGCTCGTGCGAGTAAATTTCCGTAATGTCGCCTAGCTCAACACCCGGTTTTGCTAAAAGCTCATGCCTTATGCACAGGCGAAGGCTTTTTACTATGCAAACATCCTTAGTCTGCAAAAGATCGTAAACCTCACGTACCGAGCCGTTAGAGCTGTTTTCAATCGGTAAAATGCCAAAGTCGCTAAGACCGCTGCCGACAGCGTCGAAGACAGCCTCAAAGGTCTTCAGGAACATCACGTTTCCACGGGGGAATATGGCGTCCGCCGCAAGAGAGGAATATGCTCCTTCAACGCCCTGGCAGGCGATTGTGCCTGTTTCAGGTAGAGCGGTTTCGTTTGATGCGATTGCCTTGCTAACCTTGCTGCGAACCTTACTTCCAAGGTGAACATTGCTGTCCCGGTATGAGCACTCAATATCAAAAAGACTTCTAAAAAGCCTGTGCCCATATTTGTCGAGATTGCCGGTTTCAGAAAGATATGCCATCGTTTCCCTCTGTCTTGTGCGGAAGCCCAGTGCATATTCGTCGGCAGCTCCCGTCTCGGTAAGCTTTTTTAGCCATTCCATGCGCTCGTTAAAAACTTCAAGCATTTTGATGTCAAGCTGCTGGATTTCCCCTTTGATTGCATTTGTGTCCATTACTGTGTCCATTACTATGATCTCCTTTTTTGTAGTAGAAACAAAAATCCCCCGCAGCGCATAGCTGCGAGGGAAATAAATGTTTCGTATTTAAAACACTTAATACCTTGAATCAGCTAAACGCAAATAAGCCCTACCAAAAAAGGTAAAGCTAAATAAAAAGATAAAGCTGTAAAGATAAGTCTTCATAAGTGCCCCTTTGGAAAATATATATAGATGTTAACACGAGTCGGCTAAATTTGTCAAGGGCTCTATTTTTGCCTCTTCAGACCGACCATAAACCCGTCAAGAGCTGTTGAATGAACATCGCCGCCAATAACGGTGCCGTGATAAACATACATATGAGCAACAACATAATCGCTCTCGGCGTAGTTTAGCACCTCGTAGATATATAGCTGAACCTCATTGCCGCAATATTGTGAAAGGTCAAAGCCTTGGGCAATCTGCAAATCGTTGTAGCTTTCGTAGACTTCGGAAAAGGTTCGGGGGATAATGACCGTTTCCTCGCTTATAGCAGGGGACTTCACCTGCCAGCCCTGTTTTTCCAAATAGCTTATCCGATCACTTTCGCTTTTTACATTGATTGATGACTGCGCCCGGCTCATGCCTGTGAAGGTGCTTACCATCAAAACAACGCCGATTAAAAAAAGCGCCGCAAGGATTACAAAGGTTACCGCCGTTTTCTTGTTGAATTTTACAGAAACAATATGCACATTTATCACTCCCTTTTGAACAAGCCTATTCAGTAAACAGGGGATATATGATAGAATGAGGAAAACAAATATTATAGGAGATAAAACAATGGCGCAAATAAGACTTGATAAGTTTTTATCCGACGCAGCATCGCTCTCCAGAAGCGACTCACGTCAATATATAAAGCGTGGGAGAGTATCAGTGGGAAGTGGCACCGTAAAAAGCTTTGACACGAAGATAGACAGCGAAAGCGCCGAGGTTTATCTTGACGGCAAACGGGTACATTATCAGAAAAACGTGTATCTTATGCTGAATAAGCCCTCCGGCGTAGTGTCGGCGACAGAGGACAGAACCGAAGAGACTGTGCTTGACCTGCTGCCCGAAAGCTACAAAAAGCGTGGAGTTTTCCCGGTTGGCCGCCTTGATAAGGATACAACAGGCCTCTTAATCCTCACAGACGACGGTAGCTTTGCCCACAAAATCGTGTCGCCACGCAATAATATAAAAAAAACATATGCCGCAGTGCTAAGCGAAGATATAACGGATGAAGACATCGCAGCCTTTGCCGAAGGAATAACACTTGCCGACGGAACAAAGTGCCTTCCTGCCGAGTTATACGGGGCCGGCGGGAGAACCTGCACAATCACAATTTGCGAAGGAAAATACCATCAGGTAAAGCGCATGATAGCCTCACGCGGCAATAAGGTTGCAGCGCTATGCAGGCTGTCAATTGGCGGACTTGGAATTGATACAAGCCTTTCTCCGGGAGAATTTAGAGAGATAACTGCTGAAGAAATTGAATTGATTTTTAGTTAATATGCTATAATCAAAATGACGAAAACGATAATAGGCTTTCTCTTGTAAATTTCCTTAAATTCGACAAACAAAATTTGACATTATAGTCAAAAAGTCGAAATAGTGCGCTGGAAAATCAAAGGTTTTAACAGGACAAATAAAATTTTTTAGCCTTTTTTCGTGAATTCTATTGAAAAATGCACGAAAAAAGGCTATTATTATTTAGTGAAAATTGATGTATCCCAATATTGTCGGTTTTTATCGAAAAACTGTGCTATTTAGAATATGATGCAGAAATGATGTAGAAGGAGTATAATTTTATGTCTAGCAGAATTTTTCAAAGCGTTATTATACAGATGAAGGACGCAACCGATAGAACAATCGGTGTCATCGATAATCAGGGCTTCATTGTGGCCTGCAGCGAGCTTTCGATGATAGGCTCACGCATGGAGGAAATTCAAGATCTGCCCACAGATGTCCCTGACCAGATGCTTACAACATCCACAAGAACCTACAAGTTCCTCATGGGATCGGAGACCCAGTTTGACTATGCCGTTTTCGTTAGCGGTAGAGACAATGTCGCCAGAAGCATATGCATTCTTGCAACAGTCGCAATCGGCGAGGCAAAGAGCAACTACGAAGAAAAGCACGACAAAACAACCTTTATCAAGAATATCATTTCCGACAATATTTTGCCCGGAGATGTTTATGTCAGAGCGAAGGAACTTCACTTCACAGCAGACGTTCCAAGAGCGATGTTCTTAGTTCGCCAGCTTGAAAAGTTTGACGTTGCCGCAATCGAAGTGCTTCAAAACCATTTCCCCGACAGACAAAAGGACTTCGTTCTAAGCGTAAATGAAACTGACATTGCCGTTATCAAGGAGATGCCTGAAATCTTCGAAACAGAAGAGCTTTACGCCATCGGCGAGGCCATTGAAAAGGTTATGATGCGCGAGCTTGGAACAAAAACAGTTGTTGGCATCGGCACAACCGCAAAGCATCTTCGTGAGCTTGCCGACAGATACAAGGAAGCTCAGGTCGCAATCGATGTGGGCAAGGTTTTTGATGATGAAAAGAGCATTCTTTACTACGAAAATCTAGGACTTGGCAGAATCATCTATCAGCTTCCGACAACACTTTGTGAAATGTATCTATCCGAAGTGTTCAAGAAAAACCCAATTGAATCGCTTGATCAGGAAACGCTTTATACAATCAACAGGTTCTTTGAAAACAACCTGAACGTTTCTGAAACAAGCCGCAAGCTTTTTGTCCACAGAAACACTCTTGTTTATCGCCTTGAAAAAATTAAAAAGCTCACAGGGCTTGACCTGCGTGAGTTTGACCATGCAATAATCTTCAAGGTTGCTCTGATGGTCAAAAAGTATCTGGTTTCTCAAAGCAAGCAGCACTAAGGCTTTCTTGAAAACCCTCACTCTCATAAGAGAAAATACGGAGGATAGTAAATGGTTCAATTAAACGAAGTAACCATGAAATACAACAGCGGAACCATGGGTGCTAACGGACTGTCGCTCACAATACAAGACGGCGAATTTGCCTTTCTTGTGGGGCCTTCCGGCTCTGGAAAAACGACGGTAATAAAGCTTCTTACAGGCGAAATAAGAGCAGATGAGGGCGAAATCATGATAAATGGCTTTGACCTTATGACAATTAAAAGAAACAAGCTGCCTCGTCTTCGCCGTACGCTTGGTGTAATTTTTCAGGATTTCAGACTGATTGATGATAAAAATGTCTACGAAAATGTTGCATTTGCAATGCACGTTGTCGGCGCTTCAAAAAATGAAATTACCGAGCGTGTGCCTTATGTTCTGAAGCTTGTTGGACTTGAAGGCCGTGAAAGCAGACTGCCGCAGGAGCTTTCAGGCGGTGAGCAGCAAAGGGTTGCCATAGCAAGGGCGCTGGTAAACAGCCCCAGACTGATAATCGCGGACGAGCCAACAGGAAACCTTGACCCTGCAAAAAGCCTGGAGCTTATGCTGCTAATGCAGAAGATCAACGAGTTGGGAACCACCATTCTGGTAGTTACTCACGAAAAGGAGCTGGTAAACGCTTTCTCAAAGCGAGTAATCGCAATCGAGGGCGGAAAGATTATCGGCGACGGAATGGATGGGTATTACGGCCATGAAGCTTAACAGAATGGGATACCTCATTAAAGAGGGCGTAAAGAGTATATTCACTCACGGATTCATGTCTTTTGCCTCCGTGACGATCATAGCGGCGTGTCTTATTATTATGGGAACATTTTCGCTCCTTTCAGTAAATGTTGACGCAACAATCCAAAAATACGAGCAGGAAAACCAGATTCTTGCCTTTGTGGACGAATCCTTGTCCATAGAAGAAGCAAGGGCTATTCAGCCTCGGCTTGAGGCAATAACAAACGTGCGTGAGGTTGAGTTCATATCAAATGAACAGGCGTGGGAGAATTTCACCTCCGAGTACGAAAGCGACTATTCAAGCCTAAACGCGCAGACCGTTCGCCACAGATATGTTGTATATCTTGACGATCTTGCCATGATGAAGGAAACAGTTAACGAGCTTGAGGCCGCTTCAGGCATAGCAGATGTTAATGCTCATCAGGAAATAGGTGACGGCTTCGTTATGATAAGAAATGTCGTCAGCATAATTTCGATTATCATAATCGCAATTTTGCTTGTGGTATCCGTGTTTATCATGGCAAACACTATAAAGCTTGCAACCTACAGCAGACGTGAAGAAATTGGCATCATGAAAATGGTCGGCGCCGGAAACTTCTTTATCAGATGCCCGTTCATAATAGAGGGTCTTATTTTGGGACTTCTCGGCGGGCTGATAGCCTTCTTCATTGAATGGGGTCTCTACAGCGTTTTGATAAACAAAATAATGTCCGGCATTGTCGGCGCTTTCATCGCACTTGTACCATTTAGTACGCTCGGACTGCCGCTTCTGCTCGTGTTCATCGCTGTTGGTCTGATAGTTGGCGTATTCGGCAGTAACATTGCAATCCGCAATTACCTGAAGGTGTAACGGAAAATGGCGAAAGGAAGTCTAGAAATAATGCGAAATAAAAAATTTGTCTCGATAGTCGCACTTGTCCTTGTTGGAATTATGGTGCTTGGTTTGGTGATGACGGGAATCTCCGCCCTTGCAGTTAGCCAGTCGGAAATTGATGCTCTTGAAGCGCAAAGGGATGAAATCAGAGCACAGCAAAGCGACGTTAAAGAGCAGCTTGATGCCTTGCAAAACGAAATGGCATCGATAATCGACAAAAAGGCAAAGCTTGACGAGCAAAACGAGCTTAACCGCCAGGATATTGAGCTGATTAACGAGCAGATTGAGCTTTACGATTTGCTTATTGCCGAAAAAATCAAGGAAGTTGCTGCAGCAGAACAGAAAGAGCAGGAGCAGTTCGAGCTTTATAGCGCTCATGTGCGTGTTATGGAAGAAAACAGCAACTGGACCTATGTTGCAATTCTGTTTAATGCTACAAGCTTCACAGATTTCCTCAGCAGGCTTGATGACGTTACAGAAATTATGAAGGCCGACAAGCGAATCGAAACTGCCTACAAACAGGCGACCGAAGACCTTAAAACAGTTAAAGCTGAATTTGAACAGGTTCAGGCAGAGCAAAAGGTTAAGCGTGTTGAGCTTCTTGATCAAAAGGAGAAGCTTGAAAAGGCAATCGAAGAGGCTTATCTCATAATGGTTGATCTTGAAAAAGACATCGAAGAGTACAAGACAGCATATGAGTCAAACGAGCTTCTTGAAGCCGGCGTTCAGGCACAGATTGACGCAAAGGCTGCCGAGCTTGCAGAGCAGCAAAGAAAGGCAGAGGAGGCCGCAAGGGCGCTTGCTGCCGCAAACAACACAACCTACACAGCTCCGGCGGTTTCGGGCTCTTACATATGGCCATCTTCCGTTACCTACATAACCTCAAAATTCGGATATAGAGTTCATCCGATTTTCGGAACGACGAAATACCACTCAGGTGTTGATATTGCAGCCGCTGCCGGGTCAAATGTTAATGCGGCAATGGCAGGAACAGTATCGATTGCACAGTATAGCTCGTCATACGGAAACTATGTTGTCATATATCATTCAAACGGCACATCAACGCTTTATGGCCATATGAGCACGATTCTGGTTTCTGAAGGGGACACTGTATCAGCAGGACAAACCGTCGGTTACTGCGGTTCTACAGGCTGGGCAACAGGTCCGCATATCCATTTTGAAATCCGTGTTGACGGTGCAAGCGTCGATCCGCTGTCTTATTTCCCCGGCATTGCATTTACATATTCGTCAGATGCATAATTAACGGGCGGGACGAAAAGAATATTTTCAGGGTGAAGACAAAAAGTCTTCACCCTTAGTGCTTGAATGCGAAAAAAACGCATACACTGGCATTGCCCGATGCTGGCAAGGGCCGGAAGTTGTTTAGATTAGGTGGTCAAATAATGAAGAAATATTCAAATAAAAGCCTTGTACGCTGCTGCGTTTTGTCTGTAACTGCAACGCTGCTTGTAGTCGGCATACTTCTGTTCGCGTTTTTTGGCGGAGTGCAGGGGCTCTCGTTTATATGGAAAACTAACCTTGTCAGGGGAGTAATTGACGGCCAATATGTTGGCGAGGTTGATTGGGAAGCGTTGGAGACTGCCGTGGCAAGAACCATGGTCAATGAAGTTGGTGACCGCTGGAGCTATTACATGACAGAGGAAGAATATGAAAGCTATACAAACTATTCAAACAATACCTCCTTCGGCATCGGCGTAACAATCAAGCTTGACGAGCAAACTGAAGGTTTTGTGATTGACAGCGTGACGGAAGGCTCTCCTGCCGACGAAGCCGGCATTATTAAAGGTCAAATAATAATTGCTGTCGAAGGGCAAAGCGTTATCGGCAAAGAAATTGCCGAGCTGCGAGAAATAATGCAGACGTACGAGGGCGAATTTGAAATTACGCTTCTTTCCGGAGAAGAGAAAATTACAGCTACCGTATATCTAACAAACATTTTTAAAGACCCCATAAGCTACGAAATGAAGGAAAACAATGTCGGATATATAAAAATCGACAACTTTGAAACGGGAGCGTCTGATGGAGCCCAAAAAGCGGTTGAGGCTCTTGCAGATCAGGGAGCGACCTCGCTGATTTTTGATGTAAGGTCAAATCCCGGCGGCAAGCTTACCGAGCTAATTGCCCTTCTTGACTATATCTTGCCGGAGGGTGACATTTTTATCAGCGTTTCAAAAAACGGCAGTGAAAAAATTTCTACCTCTGACGCACAGTGCATTGACTACCCTATAGTAGTGCTTTTGGACGCAGACAGCTATTCAGCAGCAGAATTTTTTGCCGCTGCATTAAGCGAGTATGATTATGCAACCTTGATAGGTGAGCAAAGCACGGGGAAGGGTCGTAGCCAAAGCACCTTTGTTTTGTATGATGGCAGCGCCGTTCATATTTCAACAAAGCGATATCTAACGCCTAATAGGGTTGATTTGTCGGTGCAGGGCGGGCTAACGCCCGATATTGAAATAGCGCTTGATGGCGAAAAAGATACCCAGCTTGAAGAGGCAATTAAATATCTTTCTTGACATGGAAGATTATTCAACTTATAATACCTTACAATTGATAAGGTTTATTATAATGTATATTTGATTAATAACAATATTGGAGGCGCCAACAATGGTGAATGAAAGCAGATTTAAGATGAGCCAGGAGAGGCTTGATGAACTGAAAGCAGAGCTGGACTATCTTCAGACGGTACGTGAGAAGGAAGTTGCAGAACAGATAAAAGAAGCGCGCAGCTTCGGAGATCTTTCGGAAAACAGCGAATACGACGAAGCGAAAACCGAGCAGGGCAAGCTATACTCTAAAATTGCAGAGATTACTGCCCTGATCGAAAATGCCGAGGTTATTGAGGCTACAACCGTTGCCGACACTGCCGGTCACGGTAGTAAGGTAAAGGTAAAGGACCTCGAGTTAGGTGATGAGATGCAGTTCCAAATCGTCGGCGGTCAGGAGGTAAACCCTCTTGATGGCAAAATTTCGAGCGACAGTCCCTTAGGCAGAAGCCTTATTGGACACGGCGTCGGCGAGACAATTGTTGTTGAATCCCCGGCTGGCAGTTCAAGGTACGAAATACTATCAATCAACATATAGGAAAGGCTTTCTGAAAACAATGAGCGAAGAGATAAGAATCGAAGAGCCGGAGCAGGATTTGTCGGAGCTTTTGCAAATCCGCAGGGATAAGCTCAAGACCCTGTGCGACGAGGGAAGAGATCCGTTTACGCAAACAAAGTTTGCACGCACAGCGTTTTCCGCTGATATAAAGGAAAACTACGCCGAACACGAAAACGGGACAGTTTCCATGGCGGGCAGGATTATGTCCAAGCGCGGCATGGGAAAAGCAATCTTCTGCCATATAAAGGATGACAGGGGACAAATTCAGCTATACATCCGCAAGGATGATGTTTCCGAGCAGGAGTTCGCAGATTTTAGAAAATATGACATTGGTGACATTATCGGTGTGTCCGGTTATGTATTTAAAACCAAAACAGGGGAAATCTCTGTCCATGTCCAGAAGGTGATTCTTCTGTCGAAATCACTGCGACCATTGCCGGAGAAATTCCACGGTATGACAAATACCGAGCTAAAATACCGCCAGAGATATGTTGACCTTATCATGTCCGACGAAAGCCGCAGGGTATTTGAAATTCGCTCCAGATTCATTACCCATGTTCGTTCATTTCTGGATGCACGGGGATATATGGAGGTTGAAACGCCTGTTCTTAACACTATTTCAGGCGGAGCTACGGCACGCCCGTTTATAACCCACCATAACACTCTTGATTTGGATATGTATATGCGCATTGCAACCGAATTGCACCTTAAAAGGCTTGTGGTTGGCGGCATTGAGCGTGTTTATGAAATAGGCAGAATCTTCAGAAACGAGGGAATGGACACAAAGCACAACCCCGAATTCACAACGGTTGAGCTTTACGAGGCATATTCTGACTATGAAGATATAATGAACCTGTTTGAAGAGCTGCTGTCAACAGCGGCCATGAAAATTCTTGGTTCTTACGATGTCACATGGCAGGGTGAAGCCATTTCACTCGCCCCCGGCTTCAAGCGCATGACAATGGCCGAAGCCGTAAAGGAATACTTGGGCGTAGATTTCATGACAATATCAGATGACGCTGAAGCAGTAAAGAAAGCCAAAAGCGTTGGAGTTGACATGGACGACGCCCCGCCAACATGGGGACATGCCCTTTATGAATGCTTCGATCAGAAAATTGAAGGCAAGCTAATTCAGCCGACCTTTATTACGTTGCATCCTGTTGATGTTTCGCCTCTTGCAAAGCGCTGCCCCACAGACCCAAGGCTTACCGAGAGATTCGAGCTTTTCATCTGCCGAAGCGAAATGGGCAACGCATTCTCAGAATTGAACGACCCGATTGACCAAAAGGAGCGTTTTCAAAAGCAGGTTGAGCTTCGTGCCTCGGGCGATGAGGAAGCCGGTATGATGGACAACGACTATATCAACGCCCTTGAGTACGGGCTTCCGCCGACAGGCGGGCTGGGCATAGGTATTGACCGCTGCGTCATGATGCTGTCAGGCTGCGAATCAATACGAGACGTAATTCTTTTCCCGACGATGAAGCCGGTTGCGGAATGAATGAGTACTTACAATTTCTGTCTCGTGAGGAATTCAGAGACTGGTTAACAGCTAATTGCATGTCAAGTGGCGGCGTATGGTTACTGTTCGGAAAGACGGGAGGCCCAAAAACAATTAAGGCAGGCGAGGCACTTGAAGAAGCCCTTTGCTATGGTTGGATTGATGGACAGATGCAGAGCCTTGATGACAAATCATATATCAAATACTTTTGTTTGCGCCGGGAAAATAGTAAGTGGTCAGAAAAGAATAAGGCCATTGCCCAAAGACTTGAAAAGCAAGGCTTGATGACTCAGTTTGGCAGAGCGAAAATTGATGAAGCTAAGAAAAACGGTCAGTGGGACAAACCTAAAGCACCACTCATAACGGATGAGCAAATAGCATTTTTGTCTGACTTGCTAAAAGAATTTGAACCGGCCTATACGAATTACAAAGCAATGCCCCCGTCAGTGAAAAGGACTTATGCGAAAGCGTACTATGATGCAAAAACAGATTCCGGCAGGGCAGGTCGTATTTCCTGGATGGTTGAGCGGTTAAATAAGAATCTTAAGCCAATGTAGAGCAAGGCACATCATTACAGCAATTTCAGGCCGGAGGATTTATGATATAATTTTACAGGAGGGTAAAACAGTGAAAAGAATGATTTTTAAAAGATCCCGTACTGCTTTGCGCTCTCATGCAATTTTCCCTTTGAAAGACTAAAAAAGCAATGGGCGGTGTGGGGGCTGATACCCTCACACCGCCAAGCCATCAACAAGGATAAGGTGTAAAGTGGAGAAAATCACTTCAAGAAAGAACAAAATAGTCTCACATTTCAGGTCGCTCGGAAGAGACAGAGCCTACAGGGAGGAATGCGGAGAATACATTTGTGACGGCAGCAAGCTTTTAGAAGAGGCCATCAAATGGAGCGCCGAAATAACCGCCGTATTGTGTGCTTCGGGCACAAAACCTGTCCTGCCTGAAAATGCTCGTACATATGAATTGCCACAGGAGCTTATGGACTATGTTTCTCCGCTTCAAAACAGTCAAGGCGTGCTGTTTTCGGTGAAAATGTGTGATAAAAGCGCCAAGAGCCACTCCTGTGCCATCGTGCTTGAAGGCATACAAGACCCTGGAAATCTTGGCACAATAGTCAGAACAGCAAATGCCCTGTCACTTGATTGCGTTATACTGGCAGACGGCTGCGCCGACCTGTACAACCCCAAGACCATCCGTGCAACTATGGGGGCAATCTTCCGCCAGAGCATCATAAAAATCCCGACAAGTGACTTGCGCGAAAGACTTAGAGCTTGGGATTTGAGGCTTTACGGCGCTGCCCTAACCGAGAACGCAACTAATATCAGAAAAACCAGTCTCAAAAACAGCGCAGTTGCAATAGGCAGCGAAGGCAGCGGCCTATCCGATCAAATGCTCTCACTGTGCGACGGCCAAATAATTATTCCAATGAACCCGGAGTGTGAATCCCTCAACGCTGCGGCTGCCGCTGCGATAGTAATGTGGGAGCTTTCGGGGCAAGGAGCATAAAAAAGTGACAAATCTTGTTTATTGGATATGGTTTGCGTCAAAGCTTAATATCAAAGGTAAAACAAAGAGGGAGCTTATTGCGGAGTTCGGTGATCCCAAAACCATCTACTACGCTGATGAAAAGCCGCTGTCGCAGATTGAAGACATAAGCCACGCCGAGGTGCAGGAGCTTCTCCAAAGGGATCTCACATCTGCGAAGCAGACAATAATAAGCTGCAACAGAGGCAATATTCAAATACTCACGTATCAGGACGCACTATACCCGGAGCGGCTCAAAAGCATTTACGACCCTCCCTATGTGCTGTATGTGAAGGGTGCGCTTCCTGCAATTGATTCCGAGCCGGTAATTGGCGTCGTTGGAACAAGAGATAGCTCGCCATACGGCGAAAAAATGGCAAGAAACCTCTGCTTTGAGCTTGCAACAGGCGGAGCTATTATAATAACCGGCCTTGCTGCCGGAATAGATTCCCGTGCTGCCGAAGGCGCACTAATGGCAGGTGGCACCGTGATCGGAGTGCTTGGCACGGCAATAGACGTCGTGTACCCGAGATATAACACAAGGCTATTTGATGACGTGATTGCCACGGGCGCTATCGTTTCCGAGTATCCACCCGGAACATTAGGCTCGCCGAACTTTTTTCCGCTTCGAAACCGAATAATCGCAGCAATGTCAGTTGGCGTCGCAGTGGTTGAAGCACCACAGCGCAGCGGCTCACTAATAACGGCGCATCAGGCGTTGGATCAAGGCAAGGAGATTTTCGCAGTTCCCGGCAATGTGGACGCCAAAGGCTTTGTCGGCTCAAATACGCTGATTCGTGAGGGAGCAACCCTTGTCACAACAGGCTGGGACATTTTAGGCGAGTTCCAAGACCGCTTTCCTGATAGAATATCGGGCAAGACTGCCAAAAAGATGCCCGATGAACGTGCGCAAGTTAAGGACGAAGCGCAGCATGAAAAAACTACAAAGCCGGAAACAGAAAAGGCCGTGGGCCTATATAAGCATCGTGAAAAAGTTGAAAGAGCTAAGCCGGAAACGACGTCCCGGACGCTTGAAGACCAGCTTTCGGATTTAACCGAAACCCAGCTTAAAATAATAAGCTCCATCGGCAAGCGAGGCACTCACATAGATGATATTATTGACGTTTCAAAGCTTTCGGCATCGGTAGTTTTATCAGAAATGACAATTTTGCAAATTAAGGGCGTTGTAACCCAGGAAAGCGGGAAACGCTTTAAGCTAAATATAGTAAAGCGAGGGTAAACACAAATGGCAAAAGCACAATCGAACCTTGTGATTGTTGAGTCGCCTGCAAAGGCAAAGACAATAGAAAAGTACTTAGGCGGCGACTTCAAGGTCATCGCATCAATGGGCCATCTTAGGGACTTGCCAAAAAGCAAAATCGGAGTTGACACCGAAAACGATTTTGAGCCTGATTATATTCCCGTAAAAGGCAGAGAAAACATTATTGCTGATCTGCAAAAGCACGCAAAAAAGGCACAAACTGTCTATCTTGCAACTGACCCTGACCGCGAGGGTGAGGCTATTTCATGGCATCTAAAGGAGCTGCTTGAGCTGCCCGACGAAAAGGCACGAAGAGTAACCTTCAACGAAATTACCAAAAAGGTGGTTACTGAAAGCATTGAGAATCCGAGAGATATCGATCTGAAGCTCGTTGATGCCCAGCAGGCGCGCCGGATTCTTGACCGCCTTGTTGGCTATAAGCTCTCGCCCCTGCTTTGGCACAAGATGAAAAAACCAAAGCTGTCGGCAGGCAGGGTTCAGTCTGTCGCAACTCGCATGGTTATCGACAGAGAAGACGAAATCCGCAATTTTGTTCCCGTCGAAATCTGGACGATAGACGGCTTTTTTGAAAGGCGAAAGGAGCAAAGCGGTTCTTTCACGGCCAGATATTATGGAACGGGCGGCAAAAAGAAGGAGCTTCATTCCGAGACGGAAGTTACGGAAATAATTAAGGATGTCGAGGGCAAGAATTTTGAAATTAAAAGCGTTAAGCGTGGCGACAAGCAGCGCAGTCCATCGCCGCCATTCATAACCTCCAGCCTTCAGCAGGAGGCATCACGCCGCCTTGGCATGACACCTGCACGCACAATGAGCATTGCTCAGCAGCTATATGAAGGTATTGAAATTGATGGCGAGGATGCCATCGGTCTTATAACATACATGAGAACCGACTCTTTGCGCATCTCGGATGAAGCGCAGGACTCCGCAAAGGAATATATTATTTCCCATTATGGCAAGCAGTATTACCCCGACGAAAAAAGATTGTACAAAACAAAAGCAGGCGCTCAGGATGCGCATGAAGCCATCCGCCCTTCTTTTGTTACGTTAAGCCCGGAGCAGCTTAAAGCCAGCCTTTCAGGCGACCAGTACAGACTTTACAGGCTGATTTGGATGCGTTTTGTTGCCTCACAAATGGCAAATGCAGTTTATGATAACGTCACAATCGACGCTGTATGCTCAGAGCATATTTTCAGGGCAAACCATACGGAACTGAAATTTGCAGGTCACACAGCAGTATACGAGGAGAGTAAGGACGAGGAAGAATCCGAAGTGAAAAAGCCTCTGCCGAACCTTAGCGAGGGTGAAACCGTTGACGCTACAAAGTTCACTAAGGAACAGAAATTCACCCAGCCTCCGGCGCGCTACACCGAGGCAACCCTAGTTCGTGCGATGGAGGAAAAGGGCATTGGCAGACCATCAACTTATGCTCCGACCATTAGCACCATCACAAACCGTGAGTATGTGGTTAAAGAGGGCAGACATCTGCGCCCGACGCCACTTGGTGAGACGGTTAATGGTCTGATGAGCGAATATTTCCCCGACATCGTCGATTTAAAGTTCACCGCTAACATGGAGGATGAGCTCGACGGCGTTGAAAAGGGCGAAAAGCCATGGAAAACCCTGCTTGGCGAATTCTATGGAGGTTTTGCCGCAGAGCTTGACCATGCGGAGAAAGCGCTTGACGGCGTGTTTATAAAAATCCCTGCCGAGTTGAGCGACGAGGTGTGCGAGGTGTGCGGAAAGCAGATGGTAGTGAAATCGGGTCGATTTGGAAGATTCCTTGCTTGCCCCGGCTACCCCGACTGCACGTTCACAAAGCCAATTGTTATCGAAATGCCGGGCAAATGCCCGAAATGCGGCAGCCGAATCCTTAAGCGTACAAGCAAAAACGGTCATGTTTATTATGCCTGCGAAAAGTATACAGAGTGCGGATTTATGACATGGCATGTACCTCTGAAGGATTATTGCCCCGAGTGCGGAAAGACTCTGTTTAAGCTTTCAGGAAAAGGCCAGAAGAAGTCCTTCTGCATAAACGACCAATGTCCTGCATTTTTGCCGGAGGACAAGCGAGGCTACAGGAAAAAATCTGCCGAAACCAAAACCGGGGATGAAACGGCGCAGGGCGAAGAAAAAGAGCCGGCCGCCAAAAAGCCTGCGGCGAAGAAGTCCGAAACAAAGAAGAGCGCGGCAAAGAAACCTGCTGCAAAAAAGACGACGGCAAAGAAAACGGCAACAAAAAAGGCAAGCCCAGCCAAGCAAATAAAGGAATAACTATAAATGTCAAATTTTGTTACCGTTATCGGCGCAGGCCTTGCAGGTTGCGAAGCTGCGTGGCAGCTTGCACAGCGTGGAATAAAGGTGCGCCTTGTCGAAATGAAACCCGATAAAATGACTGAAGCTCACCAAAGTGAAGGCTTTGCGGAGCTTGTATGCTCAAATTCGCTTAGAAGCGATGATTTGACAAACGCTGTTGGACTTTTGCATCAGGAGCTTCGTCTCTTGGGAAGCCTTATTATGGAGTGCGCTGATGCGCATAAAGTCCCTGCCGGCGGAGCTTTGGCGGTTGACAGGGATGCCTTTTCAAAGGCAGTAACCGAAAAGATAAAAAACCACGAAAATATCACCGTGATATATGAAGAAGCTGTTACAATCCCCGATGGAGAAACCATCATCGCCTCAGGCCCTCTCACGAGCGATGCCTTGGCAAAGCGGATTTCTTTAGTCTGCGGTGGAGATGAGCTGCATTTTTATGATGCCGCCGCTCCAATCGTGACCTTCGACAGTATCGATATGGATAATGCGTTTTTCGCCTCTAGATATGACAAGGGTACGCCGGATTATGTAAACTGCCCTATGACAAGGGAAGAATACCAGACCTTTTGGAAGGAGCTATGCTCTGCCGAACAGGCTGCCGTTCATGGCTTTGATGATGCAGGTGTGTTTGAAGGCTGTATGCCTGTTGAAGTCATGGCACGCCGTGGCGAGGACACGCTGCGTTATGGTCCGATGAAGCCCGTCGGGCTTGTTGACCCCAGAAACGGCAAAGAAAACTACGCTGTTGTACAGCTGCGCCGAGACAATGCCGAAGGCACAATTTATAACATCGTCGGATTCCAGACCCATCTGAAATTTCCTGAGCAAAAGCGTGTGTTCTCAATGATTCCGGCGCTAAAGAATGCCGAATTTGTTAGATATGGTGTTATGCATAGAAACACATTTCTGAATTCTCCTAAATACCTTGACAGATACTATCGCCTTAAAAGCGAGCCGAGAATTTCCTTCGCAGGGCAGATGACGGGCGTTGAAGGATATGTTGAATCATGCGCCTCCGGAATGCTTGCCGGTATTGAAACTGCTCGCAGACTTAAGGGAGAAGCGGCGATAGATTTTCCGCAGGAAACGGCAATTGGCGCTCTTGGAATTTATATATCCGAAAGCAGTATTGGAGTTTTTCAGCCAATGAACATAAATTTTGGAATTATAACGCCTCTTGGGCATAGGGTTAAGGGAAAGCGGAATAAAAATCTGGAGATTTCCGAAAGATCAATAAAAATAATCTCCGAAATTATTGGTGAGAAATTATGAACATTTTGATAGACGCAATGGGTGGCGACAATGCTCCCGCTGAAATAGTGCGTGGAGCGGTTGATGCACAAAAAGAATTTGGCGTAGATATAACCCTTGTGGGGCGCAGGGCGGATATTCTCTCTTCCCTTGAGGAAAACGGAATTGACGGGGAAACAGAGCACCTCAAGATTGCAGATGCCTCCGAAGTTGTTGATATGCACGATGATCCCAGCACAGCCGTTAGAAGAAAAAGGGACAGCTCCATGTCAATAGGTCTCGGAATGGTTCGGGACGGCAAGGGCGATGCCTTTATTTCCGCTGGCAGCACGGGTGCGCTGCTTGCGGGATCGACGCTTGCGGTGCGCCGCATTACGGGCATACGCCGCGCAGCTTTGGCGCCAACTTTGCCAAACGGCGGAAAGGGAACGCTGCTGATCGACTGCGGAGCGAATGTTGAATGCACAGCGGAGCAGCTTTTGCAGTTTGCCTATATGGGAAGCTTCTATTCCCGCAGCGTTTTGGGTTGCGATAACCCAAGGATCGGTCTTCTTAACATTGGAACAGAGGACACCAAAGGAACCGATTTGTGCAAGGCGGCCTATGCGCTTCTTGAAGACGCAAAAAAAGCCGGCAGGATAAACTTTATCGGAAATATTGAGTCAAGCGATGCACTAAGCGGAACTGTTGATGTTATAGTATGCGACGGGTTTTCGGGAAATCTTCTGCTAAAGGGCATTGAGGGCGTTGCAAAAACCTTTGTGAAAATGATAAAGGGCAACGTCTTTACAGGCTTTTCCGGAAAGCTTTCAGGATTTTTTATCAAAGAGAAATTCAAAAAACTTATGAAATTGTTTGACGCATCCGAGATCGGCGGAACGCCGCTTTTGGGAATAGCGAAGCCTGTCATAAAGGCGCACGGGGGAAGCGACGCAAGAGCAATCCGCAGCGCAGTTATGCAGGCAATAAAGGTTGTCGAAACAGGGCTTGTTGACGAAATTGCGCAGAACGCAGAATATATGAAAATTGGGCAGTCAGCCGAGGAAGGAACAACATCATGATATTTGAGAAAATTAAATTAATAATTAGCAGTCAATTTGATTATGACGAGGATAAAATTACAATGGATACAAGCTTTGCAGACGATTTGGGAGCGGATTACCCTGAAGTTGCTGAGCTTGCAATAAGCGTGGAAGAAGCCTTTGGCATTGAAGAAATTGATGATGCCGACATGAAAAATATTGCCCTTGTTTCAGACCTTGTGGACTATGTGACAAAGGCAATTGGATAAGGGCGGAACTTATAATGAGACAAATTGAAGATAAACTTGGCTATACCTTTTGCGATGAGACACTTCTTGAAACAGCCTTTACTCATAGCTCCTATGCCAATGAAAAGCATACCTTCAGCAATGAGCGTTTGGAGTTTTTGGGCGATAGTATTTTGGGAATGGTCACGGCGACTCATCTTTTTAGCCGCTTCCCAAACCAGCCCGAGGGTTTTTTGACAAAGACCAGAGCGGAGCTTGTTTGCGAGCATAGCCTTTGGGCAATCGCTGATAAGCTCGACTTTGGGCATCATCTTCTGCTTGGCCATGGCGAAGATAACACGGGCGGAAGGCAGCGCCATTCCATCCTTGCGGATTGCGTAGAGGCTGTTATAGCGGCAATGTATCTTGACGGCGGACTTATGCCTGCGCAGAGCTTTATTGAAAAGCATGTGCTGTCAAAACTTGATAGTACGATTGACGATTTGTCAAGCGACTACAAAACCGATCTTCAGGAATATATACAGCAGAAGCCCGGACGGGTCCTGCACTATAATCTTATTGGCGAGGAAGGCCCTGACCATAACAAGGTTTTCTTCTGCGCTGCGCTGCTTGACGGCAAGGAAACCGGCCGTGGCGAGGGGCGCACCAAGAAAGAGGCGGAGCAAAACGCCGCAAAAAATGCGCTTGAGGTACTCAAAGAAAAGAAAAGTGGGAGAATATGACTGCTAAAAAAAGCATTATCCCTGTTTTTATACCACATCTGGGCTGTCCGCATGAATGCGTATTCTGCAATCAGAGACGCATTTCGGGCAGCCTTTTGCCTGCAACACCAAACGATGTCGTATCAGTGCTTCAAAACGCTCAGGCCTGTAACGCCCAGCTTGCGTTTTACGGCGGAAGCTTCACTGCGCTTGAACTTAGGGAGCAGGAAGAATTCTTATTAGCGGCGCAGCCGTTTTTTGTCCAAGGCAAAATAGGAAGCATAAGACTCTCGACAAGGCCGGATTGCATTGATGAAGAAAACCTGCGTCTCCTTAAAAAATATGGTGTCAGCACTATAGAGCTTGGCGCGCAGTCAATGGACGATGAGGTCCTGAGCCGCTGTTTCCGGGGGCATAGCGCTTTTGACACAGAAAAAGCATCAAAGATGATAAAAGACTTTGGATTCGAACTGGTACTGCAGATGATGACAGGGCTTTTTGGGTCGGATGAAAAAAGGGATATTGAAACCGCTCGCCGTCTTGCGCTTTTATTGCCAGATGCAGTTAGAATTTACCCGACAGTAATCATTAAGGACACATATCTTCACGATTTATACAAGTCGGGGGACTATGCGCAGCACACGGTTTCAGATGCCGTAGAGGTCTGCTCAAGAATTGTTCCTATCTTTGAAGAGGCAGGCATAACGATAATAAGACTGGGTCTGAACCCAACGGATGATTTGTCCGGAGGCGAAGCGATTGGCGGAGCGTATCACCCTGCCTTCGGCGAACTTGTAAAAAGCCGTCTATTCCTTTCAAAGGCACGTGAAAAGCTGAAAAATACGCCTCAAAACAGCTGCGTGATTTTGACCGTAAGCGCCGCATGCGTTTCGCAAATGATCGGGCAGGGAAGATGTAATGTTAAATCGCTTATCGAGGAATTTTCTCTTTCAAGCCTGAAAATAGTTTCGGGTGAAATAAAAAACGGCGAAATTAAGGCTCAGACCGTTGCAAAAGAGTTGAAAATGTAATATGATAAGACTTTAATAGGAAAATTAAAAAGAGATACTAAGGGGTAAGCTTAATTGTACTTAAAAGCATTGGAGATACAGGGCTTCAAATCATTTCCCGAGAAAACCCGCCTCACATTCGAAAAAGAAATAACAGCCATAGTAGGACCAAACGGCAGCGGGAAGAGCAATATTTCCGATGCCCTTTTGTGGGTTATGGGAGAGCAGCGAAGCCGTGCTTTGCGAGGCGGCAAGATGGAGGACGTCATCTTTGGCGGCACCGAAAAGCGCAGTCCGCTGGGATTTGCGCAGGTTAGCCTGATTCTTGACAATACCAATGGCTTGCTTGAAGTCGATGAGCCTGAGGTAACAATTACAAGGCGCTATTATCGCAATGGCGATAGCGAATATTATGTAAACCGAGAACAGCGCCGCCTAAAGGATATCACAGGAATGCTGATGGACACCGGCCTTGGCAGAGATGGCTACAGCGTAATCGGTCAGGGGCGAATTTCAGAGATTGTTTCAGCAAAAAGCAGCGATCGACGTGAGCTTTTTGAAGAGGCGGCAGGTATTGCCCGTTTTCGCTATCGAAAGGAGGAAGCCGAGCGTAAGCTGTCGCACACTCAAGAAAACCTTACAAGAATCAACGACAAGATCGACGAACTTGAAATTCAAGTTGCACCGCTTGAAGCGCAAGCAGCAACAGCGAAGAAATATCTTTTGCTCCGAGACGAGCTTCGTGGTCTTGAGATTTCCGTGTGGATGCACATTTTGGATAACCTTAATGCTCAGGCACAGCAGGTTGCAGCCGATTATGAAAACGCAAAATCAGCGCTCGAAACCGTTCAGCAGGAGATATCGGGCATCTATGCGCAGACCGAAGGCTTCAAGGAAAAAATGCAGGAGTGCGACATCAGAACCGACGCTCTGCGTGAGAGACTCAGTTCTCAGGAGGCTATGTCAGGCGAGTGCGAAAGCGCCGTCGCAGTTCTGCGCGCAAACCTTTCGCACAACAAGGAAAACATCAGCCGCATTAAAGCGGAGCTTGGCGATCAGGCAGGCAAGGGCGAAGACCTTAAACGCCAGATTACCGGGAGCGAGGAGCGAATTGCTCAGATTGATGAGGACAGGGCGCAGTCGCTTCTGGAGATACGTGAGTACACCAGAAAAAGCGAGGAAAATGCTGCTGCGCATGATGAAATATCGCTGGGACTATCTTCGCTCGTAGCAAAAGAAAACGAGGTTAGCGACGCGCTTGCCCGAACGGCGACAAGGCTTGCAATGCTCAAGGATATGGGCGAGAGCCTTGCTTTAAGGCAAACAGGCATAGACGATGATATAAGAGAGGCGAATGCAAAGCATGAGCAGTTGCGCAAAAGTCTTGAGGACGCCCATGACGTGCATAAGGCCTGCAAAGAAAAATATGACGAGGTGCAAAATGTCATCGGCGGTCACCGCCTTCTTATGGCAGGCAGGGAGCAAAAGGTTGAGCAGCTTTCAAGCGCCTTAACTGCGCTGACGGTTGAAAGCCGCAGCACCGAGAGCAGAATTAGAATGCTTTCCGAAATGGAAAAGGAGTATGAGGGGCTTGGCAAAGCGGTCAAAACTGTTATGCAGGCCGTATCGCATGGCGCGCTGAAGGGCATTTACGGTCCTGTTGCCGGGCTTATTTCAAGCAGCGACAAATTCACTGTTGCCATAGAAACTGCCCTTGGCGCAGTGATGCAAAACATTGTAACCGAAAGCCAGGATACTGCCAAGGCGGCAATAGAAATGCTGCACCGCACAAATTCGGGCAGGGCAACATTTCTTCCTGTTTCAACAATAAAGCCGTACTCAATGAGATATGATATTTCGGGCGAGGAGGGCTTCTGCGCAGTTGCAAGCGAGCTTGTTTCTTTTGACAAGAAATTTGAGGGAGTCTTCAAAAACCTGCTTGGCAGAACAGCGGTTGTTGAAACGCTTGCTGATGCTGTCAGAATTTCGAAGAAATATAGAAATGAGCTTCGCATCGTTTCGCTTGACGGTCAGCTTATGAACGCAGGCGGCTCAATGACAGGCGGCAGCACAGCCAAAAATATTGGCATTTTGTCACGCTCGAACGAGCTTAAAAAGCTTAGGGCGCAGCATGAAAAGCTGAAGGCAGACCATGAAAAAACAGGTGCTGAGCTTCATGAGGCACGCCGCATCCTTGAAGGCGCCAAGTACGAGGTTGAGGTCGCGACAAGCGAGCTTGAGGGTGCGACCGAAGCCCTGCACAAGGCAGAAAATGAGGTTATGCAGATAAGGCTTATGCAAAACGCATTGGACGAAACTCTTAACAGTCTTGACAAGGAAAAGCGGGAGCTTTCTTCGAACATCCGAAACAACGCAGACGAAATCAAGACTGCTGCATTGCAGGAGAGCGAGCTGAATTCTTCCCTTACTGAGGCAAAGGAAGAGATTGAAAACCGCAGCGAAGGGCAAAAAACGTTCCTTGCGCAGCGTGAGGAAATGGGGCAGAAGCTTTCGAATCTTCGCAGTAGTGTGGCATCGCTTGAAGCGGAGCGTGATGCAACGGACAGATCTTTGCAGAGCCTCAAAAAGCTACTTAGCGATATTTCTCTTGACGATCAGCAGCGCCGTGCAAGCATTCTTGAACTGGAGAGCCGTGGTGCCGATATTGAGGCGGAGATTATGGCTCAGACCTCGAGGCTTGACGGATACAAGCAGACTATAGAAGGCATTAAAAATGATATTTCTGATATCAATGCGCTAAGACTTTCGATTGAGGGGTCTCGAAACGCTTCGGACAAAAAGGCTCAGGAGAAAAACAATGATCTTCTTGAATGCCAGCAGATTTTGTCACGATATGAGCAGAAAAAACTATCGGCAGAGCTTGAGGAAAAGCAGGTTCTTGACAAGCTTTGGGATAACTACGAGCTTAGCAGAACCGCTGCAAGCGAACAGCGCCAGCCGATAGAAAACCTTACAAGCTCAAATCGCCGCATAGGGGAGCTTAAACGTGACATTACAAAGCTTGGAAGCGTTAACGTTGGTGCGATTGAAGAATATGAAAGAGTTAGCGAAAGATATAACTTCCTGTCAGAGCAGCGGGACGACGTCGCCAA
>Ga0153972_1000113_pt1 | contig 22860 bp, 41 predicted proteins | sample TSGA056MetaG_FD_104732 | JGI IMG/M metagenome (GOLD analysis project Ga0153972, IMG submission 104732) | Attine ant fungus gardens microbial communities from Georgia, USA - TSGA056 MetaG | ecosystem: Host-associated > Fungi > Mycelium > Unclassified | place: USA: Georgia, George L Smith State...
ACGGAAATCCCAAAAAACCTATTGACTTATTTTGCCCGGGAAGTTACGATACAGTCAAGATGACAAATCAAATATACAAAACGGTAAGATTCTGGTAGCCGGGGCAATAGCCCCGGAAGGCCAGCTCACCAGGACAGGAGGAGTACAATATGAAGCGGTACACATTGACACACAACGGCTACAATGTGGAGTTTTTCGAGAACATTGAGCAGGTTGAAGCCTATATTGCGGGCGTTCTCAAAGAGCACAAGGCTCTGAACCCGGCCGAGATTTACCGGGGCTACCAGCGGGACAATAAGGCGACCCACAAGAAGGATACCATCAAGAGCGTCATCATCTTGCAGTACCGGACGCTCTACACGGAAGTTTTTATGATCGAAGAAATTGAGTATTGAAAGGAGCAACGAGAATTTACGATGATTTCAGAAGAATTTATCACCGAAGCTTTCTTCGGAATGGTATTCATGGCAGTGTTCCTCGGAGTGCTCGCCATCGGAGGATTTATTGCAGATTACATACTGCCCCGCATCCCATTCTTGAAGAGATACTTCGACAGCCTCCAAGGATTGGATGATGAAGATGATAAGGAGGTGTAGCAACATGATTTCCAAAAAGCATCGCAAAATGCTTATAGACTACGCCGTCAGCGTCCACCGGCGATACCCTGTACGAGGCGGTTCAGGCCGCCGCTGAATACTGCAAGGATTTTTAGGAGGTTGGTTATGAATTTATACAGATATATGGTCGGCGATACTTTGGCTGGCGGATGCGTTCAGGCAGCCAACGAGTTAGAGGCCGCAAAAAAAGTCAAGGCATTTTACGATATGTTGGCTACATATAGCGAACACAATGCCGTGTATATAGGCGCAGAAATTACAGTATGGCAATTCGGCGAGGGTTTCATCGAGGAGTTCCCAGATGTCGTCGAAGTTTACCCATAAAACCGAGAGAGGAGGTATGAGTAATGAGCGAAAAGGAGTTGTTTCATGTCACGGCCGAGATTACAGTAGAGCTAACCGTCCAGGACATCGACGACATCATGGTCTCGGCCCTGGAGGGCGGCATTACATATTGGTGCTGTGAGGCTGAGGTCGTCGGAGAATATCTCGGAGAATACGGAAGCGATCAGATTTCAAGAGGCGGTTCCCTCATTCTTCATGACAATGAAGGTGACGACAAGTGGGAGCTCACGTTGGAGAAGTTTCTGAACGGCGTTGCCATGTATCTCAAAGAGGTCGGAACCGCCGCGCTGGACTGCGGCCATATTGACCCAGGCCAGATTGACGGCGAAGCTGCCGACTGCATTGTGCAGTTCGCAATTTTTGGAGAGGTGGTGTACGGATGAGAGACCAGACTGCGATCAAGAGCTTTTGCCGTTACCCGCAGGGAGGCGATGTGGTTGCCTACTTCTTCGGCAAAACGACCATTGTTGCCGAGGAGTGGGAGAATGCCAGCGGCCACATCAACATCAGGCCCGTCCGGGGCGATCAGGTGGCCTTCGGTGAGTGGTATGACCTTGACGAGGCCGATGTCGCCGCCTACTGCGAACTGCTGGAAGATGAAATCAACGGGAGGGAATCGGCATGACAGAATCTATGAAACAGGCCATTGAAGCCATCGACAAGCTCCATGCCACCATCCCATACGATGTGTACTGCACTATCCGCAATGGTCTGGATGAGATTGAGCCGTTGGCCGACCGCAACGTAGAGCTGGAGGAGCTGTGGGCCGCGTTTTGCGACCTCCCCATGAACCCGGAGACTGAGTGTATGGAGGCGCCGTTCCTCAGCTTTCCGGTCGGGACGCACCGCGAGGAGGTGTGGCATTGGTTCGATGAGAGGCACAGCAGAGGTGTACACCACCTCCTCTACCGCGATGCGGATGGCCCTGAATACTACTCTTGGAAAGAGCTGCTGAAGCGAGAGGCCATGTGCTTCGAGTGCGACTGCGAGGCTTGCGGCCTGAACGATGACGGCCTTTGTTGCTTTCCTCTTGTTCATGCGAAAAAGCCTCTTATTACAGAGGATGACGGATGCGTGGATAGCGCATTCCCATAAGGGTTGATTTTTGTAAAAAACTTACGTTTTCGCAATATTTCTTATTGACACCGCAGGTAGGTAAGTTACGATAAGTTTGTAGGAAACACTCCTACAAATCTACCGGGCAGGAGGTAGAAAGGATATGGACGAAGAGATGACCAACGCTGAATTGACAGCACTACTCGAAACACTGGCGAAACTGGTTGAAGCGACCGCCCAAAACCCGCAGGATGCGGCCCGCATTATCCGCGAAACGATACCCAAATAAAATAGGCTCCCCGCAACCTGAACAGTAGAGGGAGCCTAAACCCTAAAAGGGCGTGGCGGAACCTGCCTTCCGCCTCGTCCTGAGCATATCACAAAAGGCATGAAATATGCAAGGAGGAATACAGATGAACAACATGGATGATTACGAGCCCATGCCCGTCGAGTGTCCGATCTGCGGAAAGACCGTTCGCCGAGAGGACGCTCAATTCACGCACGATTGCCACGGTATCACCTACCGCCTTGTCTGCCATGATTGTTGGGACAAGGTCATGGGGGAGCGCGGTTACGACGGCGAGTATTACACAGAGGCCGATGAGTGCCTAGACTACGACTACTGAAAGGAAAATTCTATGAAGTGCTTTGGATGTAGCCACTATGATATGAACGATGCTGTTAATAGTTTTGGAACTTGTGAAATCCTTGATGAGGATTTTCATTGTACTCACGACTGCTCCTGTCCCAAACATGAAATCGACCTTGTTGAATCTCTGCAAAAAGAACGAGACGCCGGAGGTACACATCCGTCAAAGGAGTTCGTTGTACTCATCACCCAGAAACTTGTAGGAACTGTAAATATTAAAGCCGACAGTAAAGCAGAAGCCATTGCAACCGCAGAACGCCTATATATAGCTGAAGGGAATGAGCTCCCGGAGATGGACGATAGCCGTTCTCTTGACTTTGAAATATTCTTGGAGAATCTGGAAGGAGATAGATGATATGCTTGGTGGTGGCCCCTACTATGCCGAAACCTGTCCGCGCTGCGGGGAATTGATGTGGAACGGCCAGTGTGAAAACATCGACTGTGAGTATCACTGGCATCCGAAGGAGGATAACAACGATGACAATAGCTGACGAAAAAATGCTCATAAAGACCAAGTTTGGTACGCTGGTGGCTTACGCCAGCGACGATGATGAACGCCCCGGCATCTTCATAGACCTGAGGCGCCCCGGATTCGGCGTCGATGCCCCGCTGCTTGCTATCGAGTGCGACGAGAGCGGCGACGAGCCCGTGCTCCGTTCGGCCATCTGGGAAAACGTCAACGAGGAAGACCATTCCCGGCTTGTCGAACACACCGGCATCAGCAAGTTTTTTACCCTGTGGAAGCCCGGCGGCATAGACGAGGAATATCCGGTGGAGGGCTTGTTATGAATATTGATTTTTTCTGCGATACCGAAGATTGTGTGTACTGGAGCGAAGAAGATGGATGCAAGAAGACAGCAATCACCATCCTGGAGCATTGTTGCTGTGACTACGAGAAGAAAGTGTATGAATACTGCCTGATCGCCGGGCTCCCGCCTCTGCTCTCGGAGGTTTATGTCACCTCGTCGGGCGGCTTATACCACAAGGCTCGTTTCCTTGGATATGGAGCCTACGACAAGAAGAAACCGGTTTATAAAACGTACTGTGTCGAGGTTATGATTAAAGATGGACATACATTCGTAGGTTTCTATAGAGATATTTACTCAAGAAGATGGAAGGAGTCACGATGAAACCGACATGCAAAGAGTGCTCGTATATGCGGGTTTTAGGACGCGCAATCCACAACGGCAATAACAGGGGCCTAAAAGGGCCGAGAGCCGGATGCTATTGCAACCATTCGAGGGCGATTGAAACTTTTTATCGCGTATGCCCACGGAGCCCACGGACGGCCGGGTTTATCGGGTTTACGTATCCAGGCGAAGATACACCGCAGACTAAGACGGCGCCGCGTTGGTGTCCCTTAAAAACGGAGAAGTATGGCGATGAGTGACATAACAGCAGTCCGCGCAAAACCAATACTGTTCAGCACCTCGATGGTGCAAGCTATCATGGCCGATCAGAAATCCAAGACACGGCGGGTTATGATGCCGCAGCCGGTTATGGACGAAGATGGTATGTGGCATTGGAAAGACTGCCAGTGGATGGACGGCGGCCTCGGATTCCCGGAATCCAGCATAGATGATTATGCGAGATACCAGACCGGCGACATCCTCTGGGTACGGGAGACATGGCGAATGTATGAAAAGATGGTCGGGAAAGGAGAAGGCTGCTACCTTAAGCAATTTTATGCCTACAAAGCCGATGAAGGCAATCCCAATGTTCCGAAGTGCTGCGAGTGGTACGACAATATAAAGCCCCTTGATGGAGGATACCATCACGAATACAAAAAAGGCTCATGGCGGCCTTCCATTTTTATGCCCCGCGAAGCCGCCCGGCTGTTCCTCCGAGTTACGGATGTTCGGGTGGAGCAGGTACAGAACATCACCGAGGAAGATGCGCTCGCCGAAGGCGTTCCAGATGAGTGGCCCATGGAACCCGCATTCTGCCCAAAGTGCAAAGGAGAGGGCCTTGTCGGAACACTTCACCCGGTATCACTTGGATATATGGAGATAGAGTGTCCACAATGTGTGAGCGGTATCGTTCGCTTTTCCAATCTCTGGGATAGTCTCAACGCCAAGCGAGGCTATGGATGGGACTCCAATCCCTGGGTTTTGGTGTATGAGTTCGAGCGATGCGAGAAACCGGAGGAGGCCGCACCATGAAAGACCGCATGACCGTCCGCCATGGGATGCTTGATGATCTGGCTGATTACCTGAAGAAAAGCGGCTGGAATATAGAAAAGCCCGTAGGCGATTACGAAGTCCTCCGTGCCAGAAGGCCCGGTTATCCTCGCCCTCTGCTCGTTCATGACAGGACATCCGGCGGCGGCGGATATAGTGTAGATGAACGTGACCGGAAGGTCTATACCGGATGGAAAAGAAACAGAGCTCGCCGGGGCCTCGACCCCGATTGGTCCGCTGAAAACGAAAGGAAGGAATATTGGAATGAAAAAGATTGAGCTCAGGAAAATCCCCTGCGGGAACGCCTTCGAGGTGTTCGGAGAAAAGTTCGTCGTCCTTGACCACTCCGCCGACGGAGTCCTCTCCATCAGGAACGACAATTGGAAGGATGCACCCTTCGACAGGGATGCTAAAAACGACCTACGGGAGGCCAGCGTCCTCGGCGTACTCAAAGACTACGAATGGATATTGAGGAGCAACGGCGCCGACGATGATGACCTGTTGCCGCTGCACATTGACCTGAAGGCTACCGATGGAACCCGCACCTACGGCTACATCGAAAGGACCGTGGGAATCCTGACATTGGAGCAGTACGGCAAGTACAAGGATATCATTCCGTTCGCCTCTAAATGGTGGTGGCTGGCGTCGCCTTGGACGACACGGTGGCTTCGAACACATATAATTCGACCTACACACTATACATGGTTCGTCCACTCCAACGGCGATTACAACTCCAACGACTGCTCCTGCCATGGTGGGGTGCGGCCCGTTTTGAACTTTGCCCCTTTACGCTTGGTCTCTCCGGTAGACCTCGACAATGGCCGGAAGGACGACAAGGAGAAGGCATGGGAAGCCTACCACGAATATCTGAGCTGCTGGATGGAGGACGATACCTTTTCTGGCGGCCACTACGGGGACTCGCCACTGAGCTTCGTTGAATGGATGGAGGACTTGTATGAGCCCGAATGTGATGAAGAATAGTGAGGGCTACTACGACCCTACTGCGGGCCTTGCGCTCAGAGATATCGAAAGGAATGATAAAAGAATGAACAACATAAGACGCGGAGACATCGTCTACATCGAAAAGTACGCCACAACCGGCTCAGAGCAGCAAGCAGGGCGTCCTGCCATCATTGTATCGAACGATATGAACAATGAATACTCCGAGACTGTTGAGATTGTATATCTCACCACATCGCCCAAGAACAATTTACCCACGCACGTCACCATCAGGAGTGCCCCCAGGGAGTCCATTGCCCTGTGCGAACAGATTACCAGCGTGAGCAAGATGAAAGTCGGGGACTTCATATGCTCGGCAAGTGCCGAGGAAATGTCACAAGTTGATATTGCCCTACTTATATCCCTTGACCTCGTTATGGGGCGCTCCGAAGCTCCTGCGGCTCCTCAGAAGACCCCGGAGTCCATCGCATCACCTCCGCCCACCCACCCCGATTTCTCCGTCGCGTACAGGGTCGAACAATCCGAGAGCGAGAAACTGCAAAAGCAGATAATCAAGCTGGAGACAGAGCTGGCGGTATATAAGGGTCTCTATACCGATATGGCCGATAGAGCCATGGGAGGGAGGGCTGCAAGTGCTTGAGATAAAAGAAATCACCAGGGCCGAATGGGACGCCTTAATAGACTCGGGACACCGCAGCGTTCATGATACTCAGTATTCCCCTCGCGGACTGTTCGTTTTTATTGAAGGTGACAGCATCACCGGCATTGACAACAGCACCGGTCATGCTTGGACGGAGGCGTTTGGCAACAGGGAGAAATGCGAGAGATGGCTTCGTGGAGAAGACGATGACACCCAGGAAGGGGAATATGAATGAAAGCATCCGACATCATCACGGACGCACTCCAGTCTAGAGGCGTCCTTCAGAAGGAGTTTGCCGAGCTTGTCGGGCAGCTCCCGAAAACCCTCAATAAGAAGCTGTCCACAAATAAGATGACGGCTCAGGAACTCGTCGACTACGCCAATGAGCTCGGTTATGAGATCGCCCTCATTGACCGTCAGGGAAATGAGCGCCTCACTATACGGAGGCGCGGAATCGGCCCGCGTGTCAGAAGGATGGTGGATGGGGTCACATACGACACCCAGAAGTCCGATGCGCTCTGCCATACCGACGTGGAAAATGGATGGTATATGGAGCTGTACCGAGACGCAGACGGCAGATTCTTCGTCGTCCATTACTCGTTTTGGGCCGACACCGATGCTTTCATCACCCGCTGCCCGAATGAGGAGGCCGAGGCGATGTACTCCAGGTATGCAGAGGATAATTCCCCTGCAGTAGACTTTTGAAAAAATATTACGATTTCGTAATATTTCCTATTGACTTTCTCAGTTGGTAAGTTACGATAAAGTCACAGAATATCAAACAATTACCGAATCGAGAGGATGGGAATAACGATGGATAGAGCAGAGCTGAACGCAATTATCGAGCGCGAGCACAAGTACCCGGTATTCGTGAGCGAGTTGGTATACAACGAGGTTGAGGAGATGTACATGAAATCCTACTACGACGTGGGAAAAGGGCTCGAAAAGTCCCAGATTGGCAGCTTCTATCAGAAGTTCGATTATCAGGGCGTCCGCAATGCTCTTGACATCATCAACCACTACGACGAGTTCAAAAATGAGGTAGTCGACAACGTGGTGTACGGCAAGAGGACGCTGGTAGCTCATTCACAGTTGGAATATCTGAAGCTAATAGGCTGGCAGGTCGCGAAGCTGAACCTGGTGCCGGAGTTTCCGTGGACGAGCAGAACCGCTTCCTAAGTCGAAACGCCCGAAGGGGAGTCCACCGAGGGCGACCGCCCAGTGCTGATGATGAAAGGTCGGAGGAGGAAATGGCATGAAGATGATGATTGAGTTCACAATGGATGAGGTACAAGAAAACATCCCATATGCGCTCGTCTGCGAGACGATGGGCGGTTCCCGATGGAATACCATGCGTAGAAAACGTCAATGGTGCGATTTGTTATCGGAGACAGAACAGCGCACAGCCCTCAATCTCTACAAAAGGGCTTGCGACTGGTATCTCGGGCGTGGAGTACCGGAGAGAGTGGTAATGAGCCCGAGCACATACAAACTGTGGGAGAAGCTCGGAGTTTTTTGCGCCGGGTTGTGAGGAGGCATGGCGGTGAAGAAGAAAACCAGCGTTTGCCCGAAATGTGGCAGTAAAGCCCTTTGGTACAAAGGCAACGTCGATATTCAATGTACTTGCTGCATGAATATAATTGAAAGGAAGTGCGATGATGGAAAAAAGCATTGATAAAATACTACCCTCCAGTATCTTGAAAATTGTTGAAGCAATCGAAACCTGCGGCTTTTCTGTTAGCTTGTACGAAGAAAAGGGCGTCATTTGCGGCGCGGAAATTGAGGCATGGACTGATGGAGGGGTTGATATGATTCACTTCATCGACCTCCGGGGGAAAGACATCAACAACCCGGATGAGTGGAAAGAGGAAATCGGAGCCATCACCGCAGGGTTTGATGTAGATGAGGAGATTGACGTTCATCGGCAGGGGAAAGATTATTGCTCTGCATTCACTTGCAGGCAGTCGGTGGAGGATTTCGAGGCGTGGGATATTAAGCTCAGGGCGCTCGCAGAGGCAGTAATTTATCCGGAGATTGGAGGAGAAAGACAGTGAAAAAACTAATCGTGAATCCCGTTTGGTGTGACGTGCATGAAGGACGAGCAAGAGGCTTTGCCAGAATTGAGCTCTCCGACGACGGAAGACTGAGCATTTGCGGTGTAATTGGGCCTATGCGGAATGGAAACTGCAAGGGCTCCGCTGGACAGTGTGTTCATGAAATCAGAGCTGGAGACCCTGCTGAAGGATGGAGTTGGGATACGCTCCAGAAGTTCTGCGACATCTGGGACGCTTGGCATCTGAATGATATGCGCCCTTACTGCGAGCACATGAAGGCTCTCGGATGGGACGCCCTCGCATCGAAGTCGGTCAACATCTACCATTACCGGATGACCTCGGAGGCTCTGAAGAAGCAAAAGGAATCTCAGAGAGCAGCTCTGGCCGCTCTGAAAGCAGGAGAAACCTTTGCTCCGACCGCAGAACAGGTAAAGTACGCTGCGATGCCGTACTCCATCGAGTCCCCGGAAGAGTTAGTTGGAGAAGTCCTAACGTTCTACGAACCGAGCAAGTCGCTGTATGCCGGAGACAAAGGGCCGATTGAGGTCAAGACCCTCGGTTGGCTACGTCAGGAAAATCATCCCGACGGGCTTCTGTGCAAACCTTGCCCTGTGTGTGGATATAAGTATGGAACAGCTTGGAAGAAAGAAGAAGTCCCTCAGGATGTCATTGACTGGCTGTTCGGTCTCCCAAAGTCTGCCGTTACCCCTGTGTGGTGCTAAAAGGAGGCAAATACGATGTTCAAAGTTGAGATCAAGACTGGAGGCGCCGTCTTCCGTAGCGAGCATATGGTCGATAAATACGGCGACTACATACTCGACCATCACGCATATGAGGTTCGCATCATCCTAAAGAATATAGTGAAGCTGCTATCGGCCGGAGAGACCGATGGTAAGATAATGGACTCCAACGGCAACAAGGTTGGCTGGTGGAGCTACGAATAGGAGAATAGTATGCCTAAGTTTGATATAAGAATAACCGAAGAGTTCGAAAAAATTGTTACAGTCGAGGCGGAAGATTTGGAGGATGCTTGTGAGCTTGTTGAAGAAAACTGGAATAATGGAGAATATATACTTGATGCAGAGAGTTTCACGGGCGCAACTTTCACACTTGTATAACCCCAAGAAAAGCTCTTTCAAGGGCTTTTCTTTTTTCCCAACAAATTACCCTACTGCACCAGTAAACCCAAATCCAGAGGTGGCAAATTGGTATTATGCTTGCCAAAGCGAATCCCCTAATGTATAATTTGTGGAGCGTTTCGGTAAGATGGCGGAAAACTGTTGAATTGGCGCGGTTTTCCGAAGAATATCGAGGTGATTTTCTGGTATCCCGTAAGCATAGGGGATGCGATGATCATAGAATAGAGGACAATAAATGTTTAAGCTACTTATGCAAGAGGGGAATGCCAGGCGAGGGGAGTTTCAAACACCTCACGGCACTGTGCAAACGCCGGTTTTTATGAACGTTGGAACGCAGGCTGCGATCAAGGGCGGAATGTCTGCAAAGGATTTAGAGGATGTTGGTTGTCAGGTTGAGCTGTCGAACACCTACCATCTGCATGTCAGACCTGGCGATGAGCTGATTCGTGATATGGGAGGCCTGCACAAGTTTATGACTTGGGATGGCCCGATGCTGACAGACAGCGGAGGCTTTCAGGTTTTTTCGCTTTCCAGTCTGCGAAAAATTACCGAAGAGGGAGTTTCATTTTCTTCTCATGTTGATGGCAAAAAGATTTTTATGGGGCCTGAGGAGAGCATGAGGATTCAGTCAAACCTTGGCTCTGATATAGCAATGGCTTTTGACGAGTGCGTTGAAATTCCGTCACCTTACGAATATGTAAAACAGTCCTGCGACCGTACCTTCCGCTGGCTTGAGCGATGCAAAATCGCAAATGAAAAATACAACAGCGAGCCGGACGCAGTTAATCCCGGACAAATGCTTTTCGGGATTAACCAAGGAACAACCTTCACCGATTTGCGCATTGAGCATATGAAAAAAATTGCAGAGCTTGATTTGCCCGGCTACGCGATCGGCGGGCTCGCGGTTGGTGAAACGCATCAGGAAATGTACGACACGATTGAAGCTGTTTCAGAGCATATGCCAAAGGACAAGCCAAGGTATCTGATGGGCGTGGGAACTCCAAGCAACTTGATTGAGGGAGTTTATCGTGGAGTTGATTTTTTTGACTGCGTAATGCCGTCTCGAAACGGTAGGCACGGCCATGTTTTCACTTGGAGCGGAGTTATCAACATGAATAACAAGCGTCATGAAAGCGCTAACGAACCAATTGAGGAAGGCTGCAAATGCCCTGTGTGCCGGAGATATTCAAGGGCTTATCTAAGGCATTTGCTAAAGGCGAAGGAGCCGCTTGGCTTGAGATTGCTGGTTATGCACAACCTTTATTTTTATAATAATCTAATGACAAAGATAAGGCTTGCGCTTGACGAGGGCGGATTCGGAAAATTCAGAAGCGAATATTCCGAAATTTTGTCAATAAGGTTTTAATATTTGTAATATGTGATAAAAAAACCTTGCATTTGTCTTTTAGAGTATTTATACTAGGAAGTAACATTTTAGGAGGAGAATTCCAAATGAACAAAAACTTTAAGAAGCTGCTTGTGATTGTTATGGTGATTGCTTTTGCTTGCCTAACACTTACGGGTTGCGCAACAACGGATGGCACAGAAGGTTCGTCGACTGGCAGCTATACATCAATTATTATGCTTGTAGCTTTGGTTGCGATTTTCTATTTCTTAGTTATCAGACCTGAAAGCAAGAAGAAAAAGAAGGCGCAGCAGATGCGTGACGAAATCGCTGTTGGTGATAGAATCACTACAATTGGCGGCATTGTTGGTAAAATCGTTGAAATTAATGGTGAGCTTATAACCTTTGAAACCGGCGAGGACAGAGTTAGACTTCAGACCACAAAGTGGGCTATCTCCACAAACGGTGTTGAAAAAGAAAAGACACAGTGACATTAAACAGGAATTAAATATTGCCTCCCTGAATAGTATTGAACAAGCTATTCAGGGAGGTATTTTTTATGGAAAATAGCGCTCAAATTCAATCAGGTAAAATTAATGTGAAGAAAATTTCGGTTTCTGCGGTGGTTGGCCTAGTGGTTGTAGCGACTGCTTTGCTTTTGTCTGCAATTTTGCTTAATGCAGGAAAACTCCCGCAAGAGAAGGAGACGGTGATAGTATGCATAGCATTATTGTTCGGCTCAATTGTGTCAGGAGTCATTTCTTCCCGAAAATCTGACGCACCTAAAATTGTTAGCGCATTAATCAGCGGCGGAATAATTTTTGCTGTTTTAGCGATTTGTGCAATGGCGTTTTTGGGTGTAGCATTTTTTGGTCTGAATGCAATTGTGAATCTAGTTACTATTTTTGTGGGCGTTGTATGCGGCAGCATTGTGACAACCACCAAAGGAGGGAAACGCAAGCGCAAAAGATAATACAATCTGTAATCAAAAATAAAGTTGACATAACAGAAAGGTGATTACCAATATGTAGTGAATGACATCCCCGTATTTACTACATATTGTCTATATTCAACTCCTTGAGAAAGGTAAAATGAGGTTAAATTAGCCCTTTTGTTGCGTATGTTTACATAATACAGTTAACATAATATATTGTCATAATTCACAAAAATCATCTTATTTTGCCAAAAGCCTTGATTGATGTCGAAATTTGTATTATATTGTGCATGCTCGCTAGTTATGTAAATTGGTTAATTATATTTTGATTGCCTTTTGCGTAAACGGCAGTTATGGTTAAAAAACTTAAATCCACTGTACTAAATCTATTTGGCGGCGCTTCACAGCCGGTGCTTTCTTTTTTGTTTTTGGCGGCTATAATCGGGGCAGTGCTTGGGTCAATTTCCGGATGCTTGTTTAATTCCGGTCTTAGCGGTTTCACACTTGAAGGCTATTCGGCACAGTTTTTTGTTTGGCCAAGCTTTTGGACAGCTGCTCTTGATTCGTTTAAGTATCTTGCGCTTGCTGTTCTGTTTTCTACTTCTTTTTTAGGGATAGTGCTTGTACCTGCGCTTGCGCTGGTTATGGCGTACAGCTTTTCTTGCGCAATTGCGGCGCTTTTTGCCGCATATTCTTTTTCCGCACTTCTTGTGTGCTTTTTTGCGCTTGCAGTTCCTGCGCTGTTTCTTTTCCCTTGCTTATTTATTGCATACAGGGATTCTTTTTGCCATGCAAAGCAGCTGTTGGAGTTTAAACTCTCAAGAAATTTTGCGCCTGTGGCGAACAGACTTATCAGGGATCTGATTCTAATAGTTATCGTTCTGGTTGCCGTTTCGTTGTATAACTACTTTTTACTACCGAATATGCTTTCAACACTTATATAAAAATATCAGGGGGAGGAGGATTGCTATGGCTGATACTTCATGTATTGATTTGTTCGAAGAATATCTAAGCAAAGTTAAAAAAGCTTCGGATAACACTTTAAGCTCATATCTTAGAGACATCAGGCAGCTTGGTGACTATATATCCTCTAAAGCCGATAAAACCTTTGAAACCGCTGATGAGGACGACCTTAATAGATATATAAACCATTTGCGAAGCTGCGGAAAGTCAGTTTCTACGGTTTCCCGCGCAATCGCTTCTATTAAGAATTTTTACTCCTTTCTGTTAAGCGAAGGCATTGTCAGCAAAAACCCAACAGGCAAGCTTGTGCCGGACAAAACAAAGCACATTCTTCCGCAAATTCTCACAAGCCGTGAGGTTGATCTTCTCCTTGAACAGCCCGAATGCGTTGATGCAAAAGGCTATCGAGACAGAGCTATGCTTGAGCTTCTATACGCTACCGGAATTCGCGTTAGTGAGCTTATTTCCCTAAACGTACACGACGTAAACCTTTCTGCCGGCATTCTTATTTGCCACGGCAAGGATCATGACAGGGTTATTCCGCTTTATTCAACGGCGGTTAAGGCGCTTAGCGAGTATGTTGATTTCATTCGTCCGCAAATGATTGCTTCTCCTGAAGAGGAGGCGCTTTTTGTGAACGTAAGCGGCGAGAGAATGTCAAGACAAGGCTTTTGGAAGCTCGTTAAGAGCTATCAGGTTAAGGCAGGAATTGAAAAGACCATCACTCCGCACACACTGCGCCATTCCTTTGCCGCTCATCTTCTCGAAAACGGAGCAGATTTGAGGTCGATTCAGGAAATGCTCGGTCACGCTGATATTAGCTCAACGCAGGTTTATTCGCAGCTTGTCAAAAAACAGCTCAAAGATGTTTATAACAAAGCGCACCCACGAGCATAAAAGACTATTAGCGTCCCGACAAATTGCCGGGACGCTTTTTGATTGCCTCCTGAATTATAATGTGATAAAATGTCTTCATAACGTGTAAATAAGGAGGCGGCAATGCGCATTTTAGGCATTGACCCCGGCATTGCAACAATTGGCTTTGGGGTGATCGAAAGCGACAAAAACAGACAGCGGCTAATCTCCTGCGGCGCAATAACTACGCCTGCGCATACATCGTTATCGTCAAGGCTTGATTTAATCTATAGAGACCTTACCGAGCTGCTCGAAACGATTAAGCCCGACAGTATTGCGATTGAGGAGCTGTTTTTTAACACCAACATCACAACAGGCATTTCTGTTGCGCATGGTCGTGGCGTAATTTTGCTTGCGTGCCACAAGGCAGGGATTCCGATTGCTGAATATACACCTCTTCAGGTAAAGCAGGCAGTTGTCGGATATGGCAGGGCAGAGAAGACACAGGTTATGGACATGGTCAAGCGTATGCTAAACCTTAGTGCGCCACCAAAGCCCGACGATGCAGCAGACGCTGTAGCAATCGCAATTTGCCACGCCAGAAGCAGCACCTCGCTTTTATATAACAACGGAGGTAACGACAAATGTTCAACTACATAAGCGGGATTGTGGATTCTATTGAGCCGGGAATCGCAGTAATTGACTGCTCAGGCATCGGGTATCAGCTTTTTACAACGGCGCACACGCAATCGCAGCTTAATATCGGCAAAAAGGGCAAGCTTTATGCTTATGAAGTGATTCGTGAGGATTGCTTTGATTTGTACGGTTTTACAAGCATGTCCGAGAAACGCTGCTTCGAAATGCTAATCGGAGTATCTGGCGTTGGCCCAAAGGCTGCAATTTCAATTCTATCCGCAACAACGCCCGAAAGTCTTGCGGTGGCAATAGTAACGGAGAACGAAAAGGCCATCACCGCAGCAGCGGGAGTCGGCAAAAAGCTTGCACAACGGGTCATCCTGGAGCTGAAGGATAAGATGGCAAGACTCTCAGGCTCAACCGATTCGTCAAGCGTCATTTTGCCCGACTTAGCGCTGGCCTCGCCAGGCGGCGCACTATCTGATGCAACGGCGGCGCTCGCCGTTTTGGGCTATAGTTCATCAGAAATTTCTTCGGCGCTTAAGGGTATAGATGCTGAAGAACTTAGCACAGAAGAAATTATCAAAATCTGCCTGAAGCAGATGCTGAAATAAGGGGGCGGTTAATCTTGAGCATTAATTTCTCCGAAGAAGCCTTTGATGAAAGAATTACTACTGTTTCAAGTCTGCCTGAGGATAATGCCGAAGGCTCGCTTCGTCCGCGGGAGCTGTCTCAATACATAGGACAGGATCAGGTAAAGGAAAACTTAAAGGTATTTATTCAGGCGGCAAAAATGCGAAACGAGCCGCTTGATCATGTTCTGTTACATGGACCGCCGGGCCTTGGCAAGACAACACTTGCGTCTGTCATTGCAAACGAGATGGGGGTTAATATGCGCATTGCCTCAGGCCCGACCATCGAAAAGGCAGGGGACTTGGCGGCGCTGCTTACCAATTTGCAGGAAAACGATATTCTGTTCGTTGATGAAATTCACCGCCTTGATAGGGCGGTTGAAGAAATCCTCTATCCTGCAATGGAGGATTATGCCATAGACATCATCATCGGCAAAGGTCCTTCCGCAAACTCAATACGGCTTGATTTACCCCGTTTTACGCTGATTGGCGCAACAACTCGCTCCGGGCAGCTTACAGCTCCGCTGCGAGATAGATTCGGAGTAACGCTGCGTTTGGAACTTTATTCGCAGAAGGAGCTGAAGAAAATTGTTGAGCGCAGCGCAGCGATTTTGAATATCGAAATTGAGCCAGATGGCGCAAGCGAGATTGCCGGCAGAAGCCGTGGAACGCCACGAATTGCAAATCGCATCTTGCGCAGAGTAAGAGATTTTGCACAGGTTACGGCTGATGGAATTATCACAAAAAAGGTTGCTGACGAGGCGTTAACCCGCCTTGAAATCGACCATTGCGGACTTGATACTCTCGACAAACGTATGCTAAAAGCCATAATCGAGCTTTACGGTGGCGGTCCCGTCGGCGTTGACGCTCTTGCAGCAACAATTAATGAAGAGTCGATAACACTTGAGGACGTTTATGAGCCATTTCTTTTGCAGCAGGGCTTCATCACACGAACCCAGAGAGGGCGTTGTGTGACAAAGAAGGCCTATGAGCATCTCGGAATCGAATTTATGGGGCAGAGCTCGCTCGAACTATAACAGGCGTTTTTATATAATCTCAATAAATTTTTCGACAAAAAGTAAAAGATGTTGTTCAAATCTTGACAAATTTTTATTTATGTTATATAATTGTCCAATCAATAGGAGAAGTTTTTATATTGAATACCTATTCCGAATTGGCTGATCTCCTTTTACAGGATCTTGCTGCAAAAGGCGATGAATTAGCCGAAAATGAGCTTGCAATCAGATATATGCGACTTGTCAAAGTATGCGCCCGCCCATATTTTTTGGCTGGAGGCGATGCGGAGGACTTAATACAAGAAGGCATGCTCGGACTTCTTTCAGCGATAAGGCAATACAAGCAAAACGAAGGCGCTTCTTTCAAAACATACGCAGAGCTTTGCATTTTAAATAGGCTGAAAAGTGCCGTAAAAAACGATTTACGTCTTAAACATTCTCCTCTCAATAACCGAATTTCACTTGATGATATCCTCTCAGAAGAAACCAAGGCTAATGCGACATTTATCGTTGATGTTGACAGAAGAATTCCCGAAGAGCAGGTTCTTGCCAGAGAGAGCAAAACTGATTTTTACCTCGTTTATTCACAGTATTTATCACGACTTGAAAACGATATTCTATCTCATTATTTAGATGGTCTCTCATATAAGGAGATATCTGCCATAACGGGCAGATCGCTTAAGTCTGTCGATAATGCTGTACAGCGCATCAGGCACAAACTGGCGAGACACATTAATCCCGGCGATAACAGCTAACAGCTGTCGCAAATATTTTAGCCCAAGGGCAAGTTCAACAAAAGAGAGGATTCAAAATGTACGAAGACAAGACACTAGTATGTAAGAATTGCGGACAGGATTTCATCTTTACCGCAGGAGAGCAGGAGTTCTACGCTGAGCGTGGATTCCAGAATGAGCCACAGCGTTGCAAGCCTTGCCGCGACGATCGCAAGAGTGCTGCACGTGGCCCTCGTGAATTCTTCACAGCCACTTGCGCAGTTTGCGGCGGCGAAGCAAAGGTTCCGTTCGAGCCAAAGAGTGATCGTCCTGTATACTGCAGCGATTGCTTCGCTCGTATCAGATCCGAAGAGGCTGAGCAGTAATCTTACATCATCTTGCAAGAAAGCACTCAATTTTGAGTGCTTTTTTGTTTTATAAGGAATTATCGAGGTTCGTAAAGCTTGCATATTAATAGCAACACTCTATTCAACTTGGTACTGAGTGATTACATATTCATAGGACAAAAACCGTTGATACAGAATTTTCAGAGTGTTGGTTGTGCGCAGACTAACAATTTGTTTTGCAAGTAGCTTCTGCGGCGAAACGCAGGAGTTTGTGTGGTAGGCCTCTTGGGGGCATTCACTCAAACAAACTTACGGTGCGCTTAAAGCGCAGAAAGGAAAGGATCGGAATGAAAAGAACACTATTAATCATTTTATGCTTAACAATGTTTTTTGCCGTTGCAATCCCCGCTCTGGCTGCGGACATTGCTCCAGTTGCCGAAGTGGAGCCGGATGAAATTCAAACAAGCGCAAGTACGATACAGTACTACATGGCAAGGAGCGCAGACTACTGCGATGAACCGGGAACAAACTTCATATGGTACGGTGTGATTTTGAAAGACTCGATTGTCGAAAATGTCACCAATTCCGTTGGTTACGGTTCTTATCTTGAGCAGCCCGGATTTTAAGCGGGAGGTGAGTGAATGAAAAAGATATTTTCGATTATTTTGTTATTCGTCTTTTTATTGTCCCTATGCGCCTGTGGCACTGAAACCAAAGTGCGCAGCGCCGAAGTGATTAGTGAGGGGACAGTAACTCTTGTGGAAAGCAATATTTACAATCCGGGCGGTAAGGTCAGCTATGTCGCACGAATCGGAAACAAGCTACTTATGGGCGGAGACGATAATCTGCGGCTTGCTGAGTATTACATTAATGATGACGGCACTCTGAGCTTTTTGGAGGCGAGCCAGATAGCATTTGACGGCGAGAAAATTTTGGCAATCTGCGCCGGCGGGGATGAGTGCTTCTACGTTCTTGCGGAGTTAGTCTATAAATACTCTTCTTTGGGAGAGCTGCTTGAGACCGCTCCGTATGCAGGAAATCCTAGAGGAATTGCAGTCGGTTTTGACGGTGAAATTGAATTTTATGGGGGAGATGAAGATAATGGTGATACATTATTTTCGATTTCCCTTTGTGAAAAAGGGCTTGTTGGATCATACTTTGCCACCGGCTTTAAGCTGATGGACGGCACGCCGCTTGAAGTGGACACTAATGAAGTTAACTCCTATGTAACTCAAGGAATGAATGGAGAGCTTATCATTTCCGGTTCTACACGTTTCCTCGAAGTTGATTTGGAAACCGGTGAAATTCAGGAATTGCTGTATCATGGTGGAATTGAAAATTGTACCGGCGTCTGCCGTATTGACGAAAAGACCTTTGTGTATACCGTATCCGGTGGCGGCGGATTATATGTATTAAGCGTGATAGAGAAGGAGATTGGAGAAAGAAGCGTTGTAAAGGTTGCATTGTATGCTAGAGAAGGCATGTTATCACAATATGCCGCGCATTTTAGCGCTTTGAATGCCACTGATATTGAATATATGTATGAAGTTGAACACTATGACCCCACTATGCATGACAGACTGCTTATAGAAATCGCTTCCGATAATGCTCCCGATTTAGTACTGTTCGACACAGCCTTATACGAATTTGAAAATGCTCAGCTCTATACTGACTCAGACGCTTTTGATAACCTCTATGATTACATTGACGGGGATGCCGAGCTTTCAAGGGACAGTTTTATACCTAATTTGCTGGATGCCCTGAGCTCTAACGGACGGCTGACCCAGCTGTGGCCGGCAGTCATGATTATTACAGTCGCCGCCAGAACCGATGATGTAGAAAATAAAGAGATACTCACAGCAGCAGACTATACTGAAATGGTTGAAAAAAGCGATAAATACTTGTCAGTTTTCGATATTGATCAAACAAGCAGGAACCTTCTTAATGTAGTGTCGGCCGTCAGCGCTGCTGTATATATTGACAAGGAGAACGGAGCCTGCAGCTTTGATGATGAAACTTTTGTAAAGCTGCTTTCTTGGTGTAAGGAGGTTGGCAGCAATGCGGTTATTGAGGAATTGACTGCTGCTGATGCGTATAACCCATCCGAGGTTCTGCTGCTATATGCCGCTATGCTCGACATCGGCACAGTTCAATATATTTCCGAATACTTCGGTGAACCGTTTACCTTTGTGGGGTTTCCAACCGGAGAATACAGCAGTGGAATCTACTGCTGTATGGGGTTCGGTATGACCATACCTGCGCTTGGAAGCAACAAGGCGGGAGCATGGGAATATATCAAGGGAACATTATCGGCAAGTGCGCAGCTTGAAACATCAGCCCTGCCTGTAAACTATGATGCGTTTAGACATCTGGCAACAGCGTCATTAGATAGCGACAGCTACGAGGCGCTGATGGATTTGCTGAAGATTACTAAAGTAGCTGAAAGCTACAATGATCAGCCGATACGTGACCTTGTTTTCTCATGCGGAATCGAATACTTGAACGGAAGCAAGACTTTAGAGGAAACAGTTAGACTAATTCAAAGCCGCGCAAGTATTTACATGGCGGAGAAGTACGGATAACAAATTCACAAAATTCCGCAGAACCTTTTATAAACAAAGTATTGAAATTTGCCGAAAACAGGGTATAATAAAAGGAGTAATAAAAATATTCCTATCGCACTATAGCGAAGGGCAAAAATGCACGGAGGAAAATATGATAGAAATTACGAAGGAAACAATTATCAGCGACATTTTGAATGAAGCTCCTGAAGCCGCTCCAATCTTCTCATCAATCGGAATGGGTTGCATGGGCTGTGTAATGGCTTCCGGCGAGAATGTTGAACAAGCTTGCGCTGCGCACGGCGTAGACGCTGATGATTTGGTCGCAAAGCTTAACAAATTTGTGAAAACACTTAGCTAAGCTTGAATAATTGGCGGAGGGCAAAATCCTCCGCCCATTTTTTAGTTAAACATTACTTTCACGAGGTGATTGTTTGGAGATTTCTCTTTCAAAAAGACTTGCGGCTATTGCCGAGTTTGTTTCCAAAGGCGATGTTATCGCAGATGTTGGAACGGATCATGGCTATTTACCTGCATGGCTTATTCAAAATGGAATTTGCAGTGCTGCCATTGCCTCTGATATCAGGGAACGTCCGCTTCACAGCGCCGTTCAAAGCGCTGACGCCGCCGGAGTTGCCGACAGAATTGATTTTCGGCTCTGCGCTGGACTTGAAGCATATGAAAAGGACGATGCAAGCTGCATAGTTATCGCCGGAATGGGCGCAGAAACAATTATCGGCATTTTATCTGCTGCGCCTTGGACTAAAGGAAAAAAACTAATTTTGCAGCCCCAGACAAAACACAATCTTTTGCGTTTTTGGCTTAGTGATAACGGCTATGGCATTAGTGATGCCCGCTTGGTATATGATACAGGAAGGATATATATTGTGTATCATGTAAGCGGCAATCATAAAAGTGACTGCGGCATTGTTTCAAGACATCTCATCGAGCGCAGAGATACCTTGCTTGTGCCTTTTATTGACGAGGAAATAAAAAAGCTTATGAATAAGCTGTCAGGTCTTGAAAAATCCAAGTCACATAATGCAGAGGATATAAATGAAATTAAGGCTCAAATTATGGAGCTGAAAAGTATTAAATTGGAGGCACAGTCATGGCAACAGTAGCTGAAATTAGAGAGGCATTTGACAAATTTGCACCGTCCTACATGAAGCTGGATTTTGACAATGTTGGGCTTCTTGTCGGGTATCCGGACCATGAGGTGACCAAGATCACTACCGCATTGGACATTACAGACGAAGTAATTGAAGAGGCTGTTGAAGCAGGTTCCCAGCTTATTGTTTCCCATCATCCGCTGATGTTTGACGCTATTAAAAAGGTGACAGAGGATGACACCAAGGGAAAAAAGATTATTAAGATGATTGAAAACGGCATTTCCGCAATCTGCTTGCACACAAATCTTGACGCTGCCGAGGGCGGAGTTAACGATGCTTTGATGACTGCGCTAGGGGGACAGGTTGTCGGCCTTCTTGACCCACATGGAGAGCATCCTGACGGAACACCGTATGGAGTTAGCCGCTATGGCAGACTTCCGGCGCCAACACCATTTTTCGATTTTTTGGAGAGCGTTAAAGAGCGGCTAAACTGCAACGGTCTGCGCTATGTTTTCTCCGGCAGGCCTGTGTATAAAATTGCCTGCTGCGGCGGAAACGGCGCTATGGATATGGAAAGGGCATTTAACATGGGCTGCGACACTTATGTTACGTCAGACCTTAAATATGACCACTTCCTTTGGGCAAAGGAGTTTGGGCTAAACCTCATTGACGCAGACCATTTCTGCACGGAAAACGTTGTTATTCCGGTGATTGTTGATGTGCTGCACAACGAATTTCACGATATAGAGGTTAAAATAGCCGAAAATCACGGACAGACAATTCAATTCTATTAAAACGGAGCATTTTCTTTATGTACGAGCTTATCAACGCCGCAGGCAATACATATTATATTGAATGCCCTGCCCGAATGGGGCTATATGTCAAAAATGGCACTGACGCCTACCTTTTTGACAGCGGAAACAACAAGGAAGCCGGACGCAAGGTTCGCCAAGTCCTTGAAAACAACTCCTTCACGCTTAAGGCGATTATCAACACCCATTCTCACGCCGATCATGTTGGAGGCAATGCATATTTGCAGAAATATTATGGTTGCAAAGTTTATGCGCCGGGCATAGAAAGCGCCATTACTAAGTATACGATTCTTGAGCCATCGGGCCTTTATGGCGGCTTTCCGCACAAGGACTTGAAGCACAAATTTGTCATGGCGGAGGAGAGCGATTGCGAGGATTTGTACAGCAATCTAGAAAATCTTCCCGGCGAGCTGGAGTTTATCAGTCTTCCGGGGCACGCCTTTGACATGATTGCGATTAAAACATCTGATGACATACTTTTTATTGCCGACAGTGTCAGCAGCGCGGCTACGATAGAGAAATATAAAATTGGCTATATGCTGGATATAAAGTCGCAGCTTGAGACGCTGGAAAAGCTTTCGCAATTGAGAGCGAGCCTATTTGTTCCTGCACACGCAGATCCAACTTATGACTTGAGCGAGCTGATTAGTCTTAATACCTGCAGCATTTTTGAAACAAAAAGCATGATTTTATCTATCATTGAAAAGCCCTGCGTCTTTGATGAGATTCTCAGCAAAGTTTTTTCAGCATACAATTTAACTATGACCATCGAGCAGCACGCTCTTATCGGATGCACTGTTAGGTCGTTCTTATCTTGGCTCTATAACTGCGGCGAGGCTGCGATTGAGATTTGCGATAATCTTCTATTATGGAAGAGGGTATAGAATATGTATAAAACTTCTGATCTGTATAATCTTGAAAAAACAATAGCAAAACCTTTCCTGGAACACTTTCTGTACCCGTGGGAAGCCCTTTCAGGCATAGGTGACTTTATAAAGGAATATGGCAAAACGCTCCCCGCAGACGAGTTTTTCAGCCCGATTGAAGATATTTATATTTCAAGAAGTGCGGTTATTGCAGACACGGCATCGATTACCGCTCCGTGCATAATTTGCGAAGGCGCTGAGCTTAGGCATGGTGCGTTTATCCGGGGCAATGTTATTGTAGGAAAAAATGCAGTTGTCGGAAACTCGGTCGAGCTTAAAAATGTTATCCTGTTTGACGAGGTTCAGGTGCCGCATTTCAACTATGTTGGCGACTCGATCCTTGGATTTAAGGCGCATATGGGCGCAGG
>Ga0153972_1000114_pt1 | contig 22793 bp, 18 predicted proteins | sample TSGA056MetaG_FD_104732 | JGI IMG/M metagenome (GOLD analysis project Ga0153972, IMG submission 104732) | Attine ant fungus gardens microbial communities from Georgia, USA - TSGA056 MetaG | ecosystem: Host-associated > Fungi > Mycelium > Unclassified | place: USA: Georgia, George L Smith State...
GTTTCATTCTTCATGGTGCACATGCCTGAAAAAATTGAAATTATTCAAATGAATAAAAACAACGAGATCATTGAAATTACTGAATATGAACCTGGAACGATCGGCGATAATTTTACTCCAAAGAATAACACAGAATATTTTATAGTCGAAACCTATAAAAAGGATAACTTCGGAGATGATATAGTCACCCGTGAGATTTTTGGCAGGTCAGATGAAATATTTAGCACCTTTTCACTATATGATGAAAAAGTTATCTTCCAAAACCCTACGCAGATAATTTGGGAATAAAAACTGCGTATCGGCTTTACATTTGATAGGAAAAACTGTATAATCTTTTCATTAAGGATTAAGGAGAGTTAAATGAAAAGTAGAAAAGTATTAAGCCTTTTTCTCGCATTGGTGCTTGTAATTTCTCTTGCACCCGCTGTTTTTGCAGCTGAAGAAACAATTTATGCTAAAAGAGGCGATATCGTTGAGTTTTTGCTGACGGCAGCAGACGATTACAACCCCGAAGTCAAGAGGGATGACATAATAAAAGGCGACGATGGCGGGCTTCGTGAAGACGACTTTATCACAAGGGCAGAGGCTTTCGTTATGATAAGCCGTGCTTTTGGCAGCCTTGAGGCTCCAACAGGACATAACGCCCGCATTACAGTTACGCAGCTTGAATGCGACGATATTCCCGAATGGGCGGCCGCAGATGTTGAAAATCTTGTGCAGGGCGGCGTTCTTGTCGGCACAGGGAGCGGCAAGCTTTCACCAGATGAATATGTCACGACCGAGCAGATTCAGCTTGTTGTCGGACGAATTTTTTTGCTGAAGGCAAGCAACCTCAAGGATAATTTCTACGCCTTTATCAACAAGGATGTTCTGGATTCCCTCGCTGCCGAGCAGGGGAGTGCTTCAAGCGGAACGTTTGAAAGCCTTAATGCAGTTGTAACAGACCAGTTATCCGAAATCATCAGCGATGTGGCAGGAAAAAACAATACTGCCGGCAGCCCAGAGCAAAAAATTGCAGATTTTTACAAAAGCGTTGTGGATATCAAAGCTCGTGAGGCGGCAGGCAACGAGCCAATTCAGAAGTATCTTGACGCTGCGGCAAAAATTGAAACACTGGACGATGCCGTTGCGCTTCGAGAAACTCTTCTTAAAGAAACAGGCGTTAGCCTGCTGGTGGATTTTGACCTGACCATTAATCCTAAAAACAGCAGCCAATATGTAATGTATTTCAGTCCGGCTTTCAGCCCGTCACTCCCTAAGCAATATTATGGGAAAGGGTACGAGGCGATTGTTGGTCTTTATAAAAGCTATGTTGCTCAAATTCTTGAGCTTTCAGGGCTTGACACCGAAACATCAGCAGAATATGCGGAATATGTTGTTGAGCTGGAGACCTTGCTTGCCGCAAATATGCTTGACACACAGGATTATACCAATATCAGCTTGACATACAACCAATATACATTGGAAGAACTTCAGAAGATGATGCCGAGTATTAATCTTGAGGGCGTACTGAAAAGTTACGGCTTTGTCAAGGAAAGCTCTTATATTGTCGAGGATGAAGGGCTTCTTGCGGCATATGCTTCGGCAATCGAAAGCGCTGATAGCGCAAGGCTAAGAGCGTATATGCAGTTCTCAGTCGTCAGCTCCTTTGCCTCTTGTCTTTCGGAAAGCTATAACAATGCAAGCGGAGCCCTTGAAGAGGCACTATATGGAGTATCTTCATCATATACCACCGAGGAAATTGGCGTGCTCTACACTCAGGCGCTTATGGACGACTATCTGGGTAAGTTATATATTGACCGCCACTTTTCACAGAAGGCAAAAACTGATGTTGAAGGCATGGTAGACGATATCATCGAAATTTATGAAAAGCGCATAAATGCCCTTGACTGGATGAGCGACACTACAAAGAAGATGGCGCTTAAAAAGCTTGAAACAATGACGGTTAAGATTGGATATCCTGATAGCTGGGAAAGCGTTTACGACAGCGTAGATATTAAGTCTCCTTCAAACGGCGGCAGCTTTTTCTCGAATGTTGCGGCAATGAATGTGGCAAATCAAAAGGCGGTTGTTGCGATACAGGGCACTGCGGTGGACAAAAGCACATGGTATATGAGCGCTTACACCGTGAATGCCTATTACAATCCAACTGCAAACGAAATTGTATTTCCTGCGGCAATTCTTCAGGCTCCGTTTTATGATGAGCAAGCAAGCCGCTCACAGAACCTTGGCGGCATAGGCTTCGTCATAGCACATGAGATAACACACAGCTTTGATAACAGCGGCGCTCAGTACGACGAAAAGGGAAGCATCTCAAACTGGTGGACTGATGAAGACTACGCAAAGTTTTCTAATTTATGCTATCAGGTTGCCTTGTATTACAACGGAATTGAGGTTGCACCCGGAATCGTTAATAATGGAATGCTGACCCTTGGCGAAAACATTGCAGACCTTGGCGCAATTGCCTGTGTTGTTGAAGCGGTCAGGGCATCCAGAACTCCGGATTTTGAAACCATGTTCAAAAACCTTGCTCTTTGCTGGGCGCAAACCAGCGGACGGGAGTATATGTCGCTTTTAACCCAAATCGATGTTCACAGCGCAAATTCTGTCAGAGTAAACCGCACCTTGCAGAGCGTTGAAGAATTCTACGCAACCTTTGATATTAAGCCCGGTGACGGAATGTATGTTTCCCCTGAAGCCAGAGTCAGCATCTGGTAAGCATTAAAACAGCGGCACTAAAAAGCTCTTTGAAATCTTTGATTTCAAAGAGCTTTTTTAAATGCTGTCTCGGGAGCAAAGGATGTTCCTGCCAAACGGTTTCGCAGGATTTTTGTCGAATCCAATTGACACTTCCGCCATGTCACGGTGTTTTGTCAGATATTTGCCGGACGAAAAAATAGTTTTCCCAAATGCCAAATAGCCTGAGTATATTGCAAAATAACAAAATGCCCGACACCTGTTTTGGTGTCGGGCATAATTATTGATTTGCTTATCTTTCCACGATTGTGTAAGAGTCGGTCATTTCCAAACGATCCATTTTAGTGTTTTCGGTTGGAATCGTATCACCATCTGCAAGAGGATAAATCTTGCAAAGCATTGTCTTTAGCGGAGCTCCGCCATAACCTGCTGTGCCGTTCTTGCCCATTGGGATAAGGTTGTTAACGTTGACATCAAAAACGCTGTAAAGGCTGGGAGCAGCGCCTTCGGTCTCAGGCAACCACCAACCGTGAGGCGCCATCGCAATCTGGCGATGGACAACAGGGGTGATTTTGAGCTTGCGCTTGCACTTGCCGAGTGTGCCCTCAATCCAGACCCACTGACCGTCGTTTAGGCCAAGCTCCTTGGCAGTATCAGGGTGAAGCTCAACAATTGGCTCTTCCTCAAACTGACGAAGCCATGGAATCTGTCTGTGTTCACTGTGGAACATGGTAGGCATACGGCGGCCTGTGATTAATGTAAGAGGGTAGTCCTTGTAGATTTCAGGAGTTGAGAACGGGCTCTCCACAGGCTCTGCGTGTGATGGCAGAGGATCTAGGCCGTATTCATCAAGAAGGGTTGAAAATAGCTCAACCTTGCCTGTCGGTGTCTTGAAGCCGGGCTTTCCGTCAGGACGCAGAAGCCCCTTTTCGTGCCTTCTGTAGCCGCTGGTACCCGAAGGATGATCCTTTGGAGCAAGATCCCAACCCTTTTTGGTGATTTCATCATAGGTCAGGCCGCTCTTGCTGATACGCTCTGTGAATAGCTCGTTAAGGTTATTCCATGGCACGGACTCAGGATTGAAGCGTTTTGCCATCTCGAAGGCGACATCCCAGTGGCTTCTGCAATCGCCCACCTGAATATGTTTGCGGATTGGGTTAAGCGGAATACCTGTTGTGAAGATAGAATCCTTCTCTGCAAAGGTGGTGCCGGGAAGAACGATATCCGCAATAGCCTGGGCTGTAGGGGTCATGTAGGTATCTGCAACGACATTGAAATCAAGCTTTCTAACAGCTTCATAGTGACGCTTTGGATCTTGTGCGGTGCAGGCCATGAAGTTGTTTGTGTAGAGGTAAAGACCCTTGATTGGGTACGGATCGCCGGATTCCATCTGATCGAGAACGCTGTCGGAAAGCGCCCATGAACGGAAGTTCTTGACAAGTGGGAATTTATCGCAGCCAATGCGCTTCTTGTTCATGTTGTCAACGAAATCCTGACCGTAAAGCTGAACCACCTCGTGAGTTGAGTATGGGTAGATTGTTACGCCGTAAGGAGGTCTTGCAATAATGTTGCCGCCGGGGATTTCGGTGTTGCCGGTGATAGCCCACAGCGCATTTAGCGCCTGCATTGTTCCGATTGAGTTTGCGTTGCAGTCAAGAGGCTGTCCAAAACGGATGGAGGCAGGCTTTGCCTTTGCATACATGCGGGCGACGGTTACGATATCGTCAACAGGAATCCATGTAAGCTCAGAAACCTTCTGAGGCGGGTATTCCTGAACGCGCTTTTTAAGATCTTCAAAGCCGTGGCACCATTTCTCAACAAACTCTTTGTCATAAAGGTTTTCGTTGATGATGACGTTAAGCATACCAAGAGCAAGCGCACCGTCTGAACCTGGACGGATTTGAAGCCACTTTTCGCTTCGGGAGGCTGTCCATGAGAAACGCGGGTCGATACAGATAAGCTTTGTGCCGCGCTTCATAAGGTCAATTACCCAGTGGCTTGTGAAATAGTGGTCAGCGCACTGGCTGCCTTTCATGCCACGACCCCAGATTATCATTAGCTCCGGAGCTACGAATTCGGGGTCTTCATAACGAAGTGGGGAGAATTGTGAAGCATCTTCAAAAATGATGTCGCCGCAGACCATGTTCATACCTGCAAGGCGAGGTGTGAAGCAGGAGATTCCGGATAGTCCGAAAAGCGTCCAGTTAGGGCTGCCGTAAGCATAAGCAAGGAAGATTAGAGAGCCGCCGGCGTCACGACCGGTGCCTTGACCGAATACCATTGATTCAGGTCCGTATTCCTTCTTGATTTTGTCCATGTTGTAATAGACTTCGTCAAGAGCTTCTTCCCAAGATATTTTTGCCCATTTGTCTTCTCCTCTGGCGCCCATGCGCTTTAGAGGGGACTGCAAACGGTTGTCATGATATGCGTACTGGGTGAGCGCCAATGCTCTTGGGCAAAGGCGGCCTTGCAGGAAAGGATGGCTCTCGTCGCCTTCGCAGCCAACAAGCTTGCCATCTTTATCAATATACAGTTCAACGCCGCAGCCGCCATGACAACCAGGGCCACCTGACCAGGCGTTAGTCCGTACCATTTTTACGTCTTTATTATAAGCCATTGTATACTCCTTTTTTCAAAATTACTTTACGAAAATCATTGGTTTCTTGGCTGTTTTAGCCTCTTCCATTATTTCTTCGACTGTTCCAAATGACAAGCATCTTGCTTGGCAGTGCTTTACGCAGGACGGCTTTCCACCATCGGCAACTCTTGCAGCGCAGAAGTTGCATAGATCTGTCATGTAAGGAACATAATCGATTGTCAGGCCCGGTGCCTTAGGTGTGTTAAGAATATGTTCGGTTACTTTGATGCCAAATTGCATTGCGTCATAGCCGTTTTCCTGCTGGCATGCAACTTCGCATGAATGGCATCCTGTACAGTAATGCACATCGATTAGCATTGCACGATTTTTCATTAAACATTCCCCTTACTTTTTTTATGCGTTTTTTCTTTAATGTATTTTTGCGTTTTTTATCATTAAACAGACTCATTAGAGAATCCATTATGACGACATCAGGATAATACTAGAACAAAACTCCAAGCACATTATATGCCCATTATAAATAAATTTCAAGTTTATATTTATGTAATTATATACTAATATGGATTCAATTTTCAAGTAATTGGATAATGCGAAAAAACAGACTGCAAAAAGGCAGTCCTGCATAAGACAGTACTCATTGTTTATAGGCGGCTGCTTCAATAATAAGTACTTTTATGTCGCATTGTTATGAGTCCAGTACAGATTTTATCCTCATAATTCCTTGTTCCATTTCTGTTTGGTTAAGATGTGCATATCCCAAAATAATTTGAGAGGTATGAGCGCCTTTAATAAGAGCATGATTTTCCACGGGTATCACATTAACGCCGGCTTTTTTTATGCTCTGAATCAAATCGTGTGAGAAAACAATCCCGTCAAATTCCGCAACAATGTGCATACCCGCCGGAGCTCCATAAACTTTAACCTGGCCGGGAAAAAATTTATCAAGCAAGGACAACATGAAATTACGACGCTTGCCATATATCTTTTTTGTCCGCATAATATGCCGTTCCAATTCCCCACTCTCGATAAAACGCATGAGCGCAAGCTGATTGATGGAATTTGAGTGATGATCATCAAGCCGTTTCCACTGTCTGCATTGCTCAATAAGAGGATAAGGTAACACAAGATAACCCAGCCGCAGGGATGGAAAAAGTGTTTTGCTGAATGTGCCGACGTAAATAACCTGTTGGCTGTTGAGTTCATATAAGGAATTGATCGGCTCGCCGTTATATCGAAATTCGCTGTCATAATCGTCCTCAACAATATAACACCCTGTATGTCTGGCAAATTGAGCCAGCTCTAATCTTCTTTGTATTGATAAAATGCCACCCATTGGAAATTGATGTGACGGAGTAACAAAAATAAAAGACGGTTCTTTTTTTGCAGACAGCAGGTCGGTTTGTATCCCCTGCGCATCAACGGCTATTGGCGTAATGTGATTGGTGTGATAGGAGAAAATCTGTTTTACATTTTGATTTGTAGGGTCTTCCAACCACACCTCACTATCTTGATTGAGTAAGCATTTAGCGATAAGCGACAAGCCCTGTTTTGTACCCGCCGTAATAATGATTTGCTCTGGGTGGCAAGTCACCCCTCTTGCCTTTTTCAGATAAGCGGCGAGTACGCGGCGAAGCTCTGTCCTCCCTTGCGGATAATCATAACCGAGCGCAGAAAGCGGGGCGTCATTAAAAGCCTGCGTAATAAACCTGTTCCATTTGCCACGAGGGAATAAATCCAACGCCGGTATGCCACTATCAAAGTTTATCATATCTGGTGACAGTTCGTCGGATTCAAGCGATTCGGCTTTATTATCAACCATTCTCTCCGGCTGATTAAACGCCTGAGCACCATGATTGACATAGACTCCGGAACCTGAAACACCTTGAACATATCCCTCCGACATTAGCATGTCATAAGCAGATAGAATCGTATTCCTGGATACGCTCAATTCACTTGACAATGCCCTTGTAGCCGGCAATCGCTCACCTGACTTCAATTCTCCATTCAATATTTTCTCCCGCACCTGCCTATAGATTTGGGCTGCATAAGAGCGCTTGGATTCTTTGTTGAGTTCTATAAAAAACATTGGCACTGCCCCCATTTATAACTGGCTCATTAAAATTACATCGAAATTGGTACTTTCGTAAGCCGATTTTTTATGGTTAAATTATAGCGTATAAATAAACCATTGTAAAGATTGGAGAGATACTAAGCCATGAAGATAAGAGACAGTTTTCACATTTATGCGATTATTACGATTGTATTTTGGTCGCTGGCATATGTTTTTACCCGGATGGCACTAAGATATTTCTCCGCCTATTCATTGGGATTTTTAAGATATTTTGTCGCCTCATGTTCTTTAATCATTGTAGTAATTACAACTAAAATAAAGCCACCGGCAAAATCAGATCTTAAATGGTTTATTATAGGTGGCGGGGCAGGTTTTTTCTTGTATATGATTGCCTTCAATAAAGGCTGTGAAACCGTAACGGCTTCAACCAGCAGTGTGATTATTGCGACCGTACCCATTATCACGGCATCATTAGCCAGCTTTATTTATAAAGAACGGCTTAAACCTTTTCAGTGGGTTGCTATCGTAATTTCTTTTTTTGGCGTTATCACATTGGCGCTGCTAAACGGAACTTTCACGATGAACAAAGGGACTATATGGCTGTTTTTAGCGGCAATTCTTCTAAGTATCTACAACCTTTTGCAGCGCAAATTGATAAGGACATATTCGGCTTTTCAAACATCTGCTTTCAGTATTTTTGCCGGTACAATTATGCTCTGCATATTCTCTCCGGCTTCTTTGGCAGAAGTGAAAAATGCTCCTCCAATACAATTATTTTATGTGGTAATAATGGGCGTATTTTCAAGCGCAATCGCTTACTTGACATGGTCGCAAGCATTCGCAAAAGCTAAGCATACATCGTCCGTGAGCAACTATATGTTTATTACTCCATTTTTAACCACTTTATTAGGCCTGCTTATTGCTAAAGAGAGTCCGGATTTTTTAACTATTGTGGGAGGCATAGTCATTTTTACCGGCTTGCTGGTATTCAACTTTGGAGGTAAAAAGGCAACATAATGTGTGGACTTTTCATAATTCTTCTTTGATAGGGTTTGCTAAAAGCGCGCCTTTTTAATACTAGTCACCTATTAAAAACACACTATCTTTGCGGTTTGTTATTGATTTATTAAGCCCCGTTAGGGGCGCTATACAGCGATTTGAATGTTGCGGCTTTTTAGCCAGTAGTTTATCTGCAGGAAATATGCAATGGTCTGCGGTGTGGTCATAAGCTGACCATACCACGGCACGCTGTTGTCGGCTTTTAAAAGCGCTTCAAGGCTCCGACGGCTGACAATCTGCAAAAGGGGAGAGGCACTATCGGATAAAACCTCATCTTGTAAGCGGTTTGAAACTGCCTTCAAATATGCAGGGTTATGCGTTTTTGGATAGGGGCTTTTCTTGCGCCACAAGACCTCATCGGAAAGCAAATCCTGCATTGCCATGCGCAAAAGTCCCTTTTCGGTGTTTTTATAATCCTTCATCTCCCACGGAACGCTGTATAGGTACTCCGCAATGCGATAGTCGCAGAATGGAACTCGCACCTCCAGGCCGTTATACATGCTCATGCGGTCCTTTCTGTCCAGAAGCGTCTGCATGAACCATGTAAGGTTCAGGTTTACCATTTCTTTCATTCGTTTCTCGTCCTCGGAGGTGTCCTTCAAAATCGGGCAGGATTTCAGGGTGCTTTGATATCTGTCGTCAACATATTTGTGCGCATCGATTTCCCCGGCAATTTCGGGCAGAAGAAAGCTTGCCCTGTAATCGGTTGACTGAGCCCACGGGAAGCCGTAAGCGCTTAGAATCTTCTTGTCACGATACCAGGGGTATCCCCCGAAAATTTCGTCGGCGCATTCTCCGGATAGCGCAACGGTCACATGACTCTTAACCTGCTCGCAAAAGAGCAGCAGCGAGGCATCTATATCCGCCATGCCGGGCAAATCCCGTGCGTCAACCGCCGTGTAAAGTGCGTTTACCAAATCGTCCGTGTCGAGCACGATTTTGTGGTGCCGGGCATTGAGCGCCTTGTTCATGAGGGCAATGTATGCCTCATCGCTGCTGGGCTGGAATTTCGACGTTTCAAAAAACTTGCTATTGTCCCTGTATTCAACCGAAAAGGTGTGAAGCTGTCTGCCCGATGCCGAGAATTCCCGGTCGGCGACGGCGGAAATAATGCTTGAGTCAAGACCGCCTGACAAAAAAGTTCCGACAGGAACATCGGCAACAAGCTGCCTCTTTATTGCGTCGGTAACGAGATATCTGACATGCTCTACCGTCTGTTCAAATGTGTCATTGTGAATGCGATCCTGCACAGACCAATATTTACGCAGATTTAATCCTCCGGCGGTGTAGTATCCGCAGGTGGCAGGCTCAATTTCTTCAATGCCGCAAAAAACTCCGTAGCCAGGCGTTCGCCCGGGGCCAAGCAGCATGATTTCGGCTATGGACTGGGTGTTTATTGTCGGCGTGATATCAGGATGCGCCAGCAAAGCCTTTATTTCAGAGGCAAATATCAGGCTGCTGCCACGCAGGGCGTAAAAAAGCGGCTTGACGCCAATGCGGTCTCTTGCGAGAAAGAGGCGCTGAGCGTTCTTTTCCCAAACTGCAAAGGCAAAAATTCCATTTAAATGCTCCACGCACGCTTCGCCCCAATGGACGTAGGAATGAAGAAGAACCTCCGTATCTGAATGACCTTTGAAGATATGACCTGCGCCGTGCAGGATATCCCGAAGTTCCTGCGTATTATAAAGCTCGCCGTTATAGACCAAAATATACTCCTCATCACCCAGGCAAAGACGCATCGGCTGAACTCCGTTTGCTATGTCAACAACGCTCAACCTTGCGTGAATAAGCGCTGCAACACCTCCAATGTAAAGCCCATTCTGATCCGGGCCTCGGCGGTGCAGCTTTTGCTGCATATTCACAAAAATAGGTCTTTGCCCTTCATTTATGCCTTTCCAGTCAATCATTCCCGCAATACCACACATATTTTTGGCACCTCCATAAAATAAGGCGTCCCCGAAAAAGATCAGGAACGCCATTGTTCTTGCTTATATTATATGCGGGAACGGCTTGCCCCTTGCAAGAATGTTGTGATATAATAACCGCAAGCGGTTATTATATTCTGCACCAAGGCGCATTTAGATTTAAATGAGCGAAGCTCATACTTATATCATATCCTGCGGATATGATATAAGTATGAGAAAATGGAGGTAGCATATGCGGCAGGATCGTGTTGGATATCTTGATATTTTGAGAAGTGCGGCAATTTGCTTTGTTGTTTTCCTTCATGCTATTTCTTCATATGTTACAGACGATGCCTTATACGGCAGCGCTACATGGATAGTTTGTATTGTGCTTAACGAGTTTTGCAGGATGGGAGTTCCGTTGTTTTTTATGATCAGCGGTTTTTTGCTTTTGGGCAGCAGCAAGGAGGAAACGGCGCTTGGCTTTTACAACAAGCGTCTTCCAAAGCTGATAATTCCTCTGATAGTCTGGAATGTGATATATTATCTGCTCCCAATATCGCCCGGCGGCTATAGCCTCAGCGAGTTTTTTGCCCGTTTTTTTAACAACGGCACATCGTATCATATGTGGTATATCTATTCCATGATCGGCATCTATCTGATTGCGCCGTTTCTCAAAAAGCTGCTTATTAATTGTAGTGCAGGCGAAGCGGTGCTGCTTCTTGGAGTTTTAACATGGAACACGACACTTCAACCAATGCTTAACACCGTTACACCGTTTTATTTCAACCTGACCGGGTCGCAGTCCGCCGGCTATTTGGGATATTTTCTTTTGGGCTACATCGTGGGACGCTATAATTTTAGCAAAAAATGGCGCTATGCTGTTTATGCGCTTGGCGCTGTTGGTGCATTCCTGGGGATTTACGGCAACATTGCTATGTCAAGCAGGGAGGGACTGCACCTTATCAGCAACAGTGGTTTTACGATAAACCATTACCTTGCGGTGGGGGCGCTGTTCTGCTTTGCGAAATACAATTTTGCAAATGCCCAAAATGCTGTCTCCAATGTATTTTCAAGGCACTCATACAATATATTCTGGGTTCACGCTCTGGTTTTAACCTTCGCAAATCAATATATTGCCCTTCCAAAGGCGTGGATGCAGATTATGGTGACATTTGTTCTTGCGATGGCAGTTTCACTTTTTGTTTCGGTTGTTATTGAAAGAGGCAAAAAGCTTCATATTAAATAACGAATCCCCCCTGATGACGTTTTTTCGAGAACGGAGTCAGGGGGTTATTTTATCGCCTCTTTTTGCGGCCATTTTTAGAGTCGTTACCCGGCCGCTGCCCGCCACGGCTAGAATAACGGTCGGGCTTGAGTTTAGAGTCTTTTTGAGGTTTGCCGATTGGTGCTGTGCGGCTTTTTGCGGTTTCCTTCGAGGCTGGAACAAGGCATTCGGGGGATGAGCCGATTAGGTCACTCCTTCCTGCTTTTTTAAGGGCGGCGGTGACTACGGCCCGGTTTTCGGGCTTAAAATATTGCAGCAGCGCCCTTTGCTGTGCCTTTTCTTCTTTGGTTTTGGGAACGTAGACGCTCTTTAGCGTCATGGGGTCAAGCCCTGTGTGATACATCGCCGTTGAAAGCGTTCCGGGAGTGGGGTAGAAGTCCTGAACCTGTTCGGGGTGAAGCCTTTCATCTTTTAGAAACAGGGACAGCTCAATGGCCGCTTGTAGCGTTGAGCCGGGGTGCGATGACATTAGATAGGGCACTAGGTATTGCTTTTTGTCAACCGATTTTGTAAGCTCATAAAAACGCTTTTGAAATTTTCTATAGACCTCGAATGAGGGCTTTCCCATATAGCCCAGCACCAAATCGGAGCAATGCTCGGGTGCAACCTTTAGCTGGCCGCTGACATGTTCGGTGACAAGCTCGCGGAAGAATTCGCCGCCACCGGGGTCTGCCATAAGGTAGTCATAGCGGATTCCAGAACGGATAAAAACCTTTTTGATACCGGGGATTTTGCGCACACGTCGCAATAGACTCAGATAATCGTCATGATAGGTTTTAAGCGCGGGGCACGGGGTAGGGGTAAGGCATCGTCTGTCACGGCAAACGCCCGCCTTTTCCTGCTTGTCGCAGGCAGGGCCTCGGAAGTTTGCGGTGGGGCCGCCAATGTCGTGAATGTAGCCCTTGAAGTCGGGCATTTCGGCTATCAGTTGCGCCTCTTTAACGACGGAATCGGCGCTTCGTGTTGTTACACGGCGACCTTGGTGAAACGCCAAAGCGCAAAAGCTGCAAGCGCCGTAGCACCCGCGGGTGTGCGTTATTGAGAACTTCACCTCGTTTATTGATGCAACTGTGCCGCCATAGGACGGGTGGGCAGCTCGCATATAAGGGAGCTCGTAAACTGCGTCAAGCTCCTTGCCGTTAAGCGGCTGCTGCGGAGAGTTTTGGACAACCATTCTATCGCCGTGGCGCTGAATTATGGGCTTGCCACGGACAGAATCCTGCTCCTGATACTGAATCCGTGCCGACACGGCATATTCCCTAAGGGAAACCTCGTCCCTGCCGCTGACCGCCTTGAAGGAGGGGCACTGAGCGCAGGATGTAGGCTGGTATTCGGAAACGGGAACGGCATAAACTGTGCCACGAACGTCGTGGATTCCACTGACCGGCTCACCGCCTTGCAGCCTGTTTGCAATTTCTGTAACGGCGGTTTCGCCCATGCCATAGATTAGCAGATCCGCTGAGGTGTCAATTATAATCGAGGGGAAAACGCTGTCTGTCCAGTAATCATAATGAGCAAAGCGCCTAAGCGAAGCCTCCAGACCGCCGATAACCAGCGGAATATCTCCATAAATCTTCCGAATCGCTTTGCAATAAACCGTTAGCGCACGGTCAGGGCGAACTCCGGCTTTGCCTCCGGGGGTGTAGGGGTCGTCATTGCGGCGGCGCTTGGCTGCCGTGTAGTTTGCTACCATTGAGTCAACGTTTCCGCTGCTGACAAAGAACCCAAGACGGGGCGTGCCGAATTTTGTGTAGTCTTCCTCACACTGGGGCTGGGCAACAATAGCAACATGGTGGCCCGCCGCCTCAAGAACTCTGCCGATTATGGCAATGCCGAAGCTGGGGTGATCAACATAAGCGTCACCCGTTACAAGCACTATGTCGGGCCTGTCCCAGCCAAGTGTATTAAATTCCTCGGTTGTAAGTGGTAAAAAAGGCATGAGAGCATTCCTTTGCAAATTTTATATATGTTAATATATTTTACATTATCCTGAGTCTGAAAACAAGTTTTATGCTTTAATTGCCGTGAAATGATGATATTTGCTCAGGAGCAGGTAAGGGAATGCGCCGGGGTGACAGCAAACAGCCTTTAGCTTCGGCCTCTCCTGGACGCCGGGAAAAGGAGAGCCCCTGGCATAGCACTGAGTGATTATGCTAGGTCTATACAAGCCGTGCGATCTCAGAGAAATGTAGCAAGTTTACAATTCTTTTTTATAGAAAATTTTGGTGGATACCATCATGGAAATGCCGAAAACCGCTATACTTGCCAAAGCTAGCACAATATTTTTTACGCCGGAAGATATTGCTGTCAAAGCTGAAAAATTAATTGTAATATTCGCAAAGAGATTGGCAAATAGGACAGGCCCAAGCGATAGAGCTAATATGCAGATCATAAAAACAAATTTTGCTTTTGAAAGTCCATACTTGAACTCAATGGGCGTATAAACGCCATATATGATTACACTGAATAATAATACCGTTAATATTGTAGTCAAATCAAAACTATTCGGCTGTTGATTTATGACCAACATCATAATGGCATATACGATACAACAATAGGCAAATATCAAAAGGAAAAAAACATATTTTGCCTTTACAACAGCACTGCGGGTATAAGGAGCAGCACACAATAATGCGGAGGCTTTCGGGCATTTAGCTTCTTCCTGTGAGATCGTTTGTAATAATAATTCCGATATAACAACAGTGTAAAGAAAAGGGAAAAAGCCTGACAGTGAAGGGGCAGCCAGCATAAGAAATAAAGGGATTGCGATAACTACCAACATTGTCACAAATACATATTTCTTTGCAATTAAAATATCTTTCCTCACCAAATTCAATAACATTATCTTTGCCCTCCATCAATATAAGCTAACATAATATCCTCAATAGTCGGCCTTTCAACTAAAATATCCGGCATGCTCTTCTGCACATCTGAAAGCTTATCGGTCACGCCAGCAAATCCAAAATCTGTTGTTTGAATATTAAGGAACAGCTTTTTATTCTCGTTATTAAGATCTTTATTGTCGCCCTTTACCAAACGGTAATTATCAAGTAAGATGTCCCTTTCCTGCTCAAACAATATTTTGCCGCCATGTATAAGAATAAGCATATCCGCAACCTTATCCAAGTCGGATGTAATATGCGTTGAAAAGAATACGCCTTTACCGCCCTGCTTCATGAAATTGGTCATTATTTCTAAAAGCTGGCTCCTAACCAAAGGGTCGAGACCGCTTGTCGGTTCATCCATAATAAGCAGGTCAGCCCCGTGCGATAAGGCAAGCGTCAAAGCGAATTTCATACGCATCCCCCTTGACAGCGTTGCGATCTTTTGACGTGGATTAAGCGAAAATCTATCCAGATATTCTTTATAGTCTTTTTCGTTCCATCTCGAATAAGCGGGAGCGATTATGCTTTTCATTTCATCCATTGTCAACTCGTCATAAAAATAGCCCTCGTCCAGGTCCAGCACGATACCGATACGATTTTTCAATTCCTGTTCGTTGCTTTCCATGTCTTTCCCAAAAATCTTAATCGAGCCGGAAGTCTTATGTGTAAGGCCAAGAATTGTGCGTATAGTGGTAGTTTTTCCCGCGCCGTTAACCCCGATAAAACCTGTAATGCAATCGTCCGGCAAAGTAAAACTAACATCAGTCAGAGAAAAATCCTTATAGGATTTATTCAGCCCCGTAACTTCTAAAATGTTGTCCATGCTTAATCCTCCTCGTATAAAATATCCATCATGGCGTTTAGCTCTTCTTTAGTGATATCCAGGGTTTTTGCCGTATCAATCAATTCCTGCATTTTCTTCTCAACCATGTGACGCTTTGAATCCCTCAAAAGCTCTACATTCCCAGTTGATACAAAAGTACCAATGCCAACTTGGCTTGTGGTAAATCCATCCTGCTCTAACTCGTCATATACACGCCTGATAGTCAGAACGCTGACTTTTATGTCGTTAGCAAAACTTCGGATTGACGGCAAGGGGTCACCCTCTGCCAATTCACCTTTTAGAACAGCGTCAATGATTTGTTCCTTTATCTGCTGATATAACGGTTTATCAGAAGCATTTGAAATCAATATTTTCATACGCATTACCTGCCAATCGCATAGTGTGTATTTATATAATACACACTATGCACTAAATGCACTTAATTGTCAATATGAAATTGTAATAATCGGACAAAACACCTTGACAAAATCACTTCTTTGTTCTTGGCACTGGGGCACTGAAAGGGTGAAATTACTATGTTGCTTATATCGTCCAGAAGGACGGCGGTATAAGTTTCGAAAAATTTAATCCCTAAAATATTACATTGTGTTTGCAGTATTGAATGTTTAGAGTGTGGAGCGTTCTAGATTCTGAGGACATGTTTCTTAAAGTAGATGAAGTAAGCAAATAATAAATCATAAGAAAAAGGCAGAGCATGTAGCTCCGCCTTTTAAAATCACTATTATTCTATAGAATTGGTAACTCGCCATTGTACGCTTTTACAAAACGCTGCTCAACTTCATTCCAATTTACAAGGCTCCACCATGCATCGACATAGTTATTCCTTAAATTCTGGTACTTAAGATAATAAGCATGTTCCCAAACATCGCATACAAGAATAGGGATAACACCCCATTGTGTTAGATTTTGATGCTTTTCACATTGTAGTATCTCAAGGCGACAAAATGCCGGATTATACCCAAGAATACCCCATCCTGAAGCTTCAACGGTTTGTGTTGCGGCAGAGAATTGTGCTTTAAATTTATCAAAGCTACCAAAGCACGTATTGATCCAACTCATGACTTTTGAACTGGGAGATCCGCCGGTTCCAGGGCTGGTCATAATTGTCCAGTAAATACTATGAAGGATATGTCCCGAACCATTAAAAGCTAATTCATTTTCTAAGTATTTTATATATGTATAATCTCCTCGATTTCTAGCTTCTGCAAGTGAAATCTCTGCTTTGTTTAAATCATCAACATATTTTTTGTGATGTTTATCATGATGTATTTCTAATGTCTTTGCATCTATCACAGGTTCAAGAGCATTATATGAGTAGGGGAGTGGTGGAAGGGTGTGCACTCCAGGCTGTAATGGTGAACATGTTTCGGTTTCCAATATGCATTCTCCTTTTATTTAAGATGCAATATTATATGAGATAATTTTAAGATTTGTTAAATTGTTGTCTTATGCTAATGAAAACGAGTAACAGTTGCCGATCTGCCAAATGTCAGGTTTTACACGCTTCGCCATCAGTTTGCCACCGCCGTGCTGATTCGGTGGCTCGATGCCGGACAACCACTCATGAGCAAACTTCCGTATCTAAGAGCATATATGGGTCACGACGACATCGCCGAAACGCTGTACTATGTTCATCTGTTGCCGGAAAATCTGATTAAAGCATCCGGAATAGAATGGGCGGCATTTGACGGCATCGTGCCGGAGGTGCGGATATGACAAAAGTCGCTGATGCCTTATGCACGGTGAGCAGCATCCTATTTATGACAGCACAGTGAGACGAATCGTCTATGCTTACGGGGACATCGCGAGAAAACAGTGTCCGGAAGTGCCGGAGAACATTCATCCTCATATGCTGCGCCACAGCCGGGCCATGCACCTTTGCCAGCACGGGATGGACTTATCTCTGATCTCCCAGTGGCTTGGACATGCTCAGCTTGAAACTACTCTAATCTATGCTCACGCTGATACCGCGCAGAAGCGGAAAGCGATTGAAAAGGCATCATTGGGTAATACTCCCTTGAAGATGATTCTCAACGCTGAACGCTATATCGTTTCGGATGATGAGATACTGAAACGTCTCTATGGGTTGAAGTAAAAGATTTTTTCTTATCGTGCAATTCTACGGCAGAGCCTTTTTCGCTTCCGAGCTATCGTGCAATGCGTCAGCCGGGGCAAAAATCCACGGCTGACGCACTTGCTGTTTTCTCGTATTTTTATCATGCAACTTTCGCCCATAACGGTTGCAATTACTTGCTTTCCTTTGTGTTATACGATTTTTTGTGAAACTTGATAACCAACTTTAATCTTTCTAACTGCCCGCTAACTTTAACACTACTTTAACAATTGCGTGTTATAATGCTCAAAAGGAGATGATACCGTGATACACATACTCATCGTCGAGGACGATATGAAATTAAACCAAATCGTCTGTAAATATTTGAATAACAATAGCTACCATGCCACGGGTTGTACGAATCCCAATGAAGCCTACGACCTTCTTTTCGCGTCAAGGTTTGACCTTATCATCTCCGACATTATGATGCCGGGGATTGATGGCTTTGAGTTTGCAGAAACTATCCGTCAGCAAAATAAGACCATTCCCATTTTATTTATGACCTCACGGGATGACATATCTTCCAAGCAAAAAGGATTCCGTATCGGAATTGATGATTACATGGTGAAACCTTTTGATATGGATGAAATGGTGCTGCGCGTCGGCGCTCTATTACGCCGCGCCAATATTGCCAATGAACGGAAACTGACAGTGGGCGGTCTTACGATGGATGAGGACGAACGCTGCGCTGCCTGGAACGGCGAGGAAATCCCTCTGTCGGTCAGAGAGTTTAATATCCTTTACAAGCTGCTGTCCTATCCGAAAAAGACTTTTACCCGCAGCCAGCTTATCGACGAGTTTTGGGGAATGGAAAGCGAAACGGGGTTACGGACAGTCGATGTATTCATTACAAAGCTCCGAGATAAATTTTCGGATTGCAATGACTTTGAGATTGTAACAATCCGGGGGTTTGGGTATAAGGCGGTGATTAAATGAAACGAAAAAAAGATAACCGCATAACCGCAAGCTCTATTTCACTAAAGCAGTTTTCGGTCATTTTTTTCGCTGTCCTTTTTACTTGCAGTAATTATCACATTTTTTATCTGCGTTATTTGGATTACCAACCGGAAAGACGAATTACGTTTCCCCTTGAGATGTTTGGTTTGCTGCTGACAGTTTCTCTTATCGGCGCATTTATAATCGGTATTTTCAAAAAGGCTTATTTTGATAAACCGGTACGGACGATTGCGGACGCCGCCCAAAAGGTAGCGTCGGGTGATTTTAGCGTAAGGATACCGCCGCACCGTAAAGACGGTAAAAAAGACCACATCGAAGTTTTGATTGAGGACTTCAACACAATGACTGAGGAGCTTACAACAATAGAAACCTTGAAGACAGATTTTATCACAAATGTATCACATGAAATTAAAACCCCGCTGTCCGTGATTCAGAGTTATGCGACAGCTATACAGGACGATGGTTTATCGGCGGAGGAGCGGCACGAGTACGGCAAAACCATTGTAGAGGCCTCGAAAAAATTGACTGAGCTTGTTACAAATATTCTCAAGCTGAACAAACTGGAAAGTCAAGAAATTCTCCCGTTAGCAGAACCGTATGCGCTTGATGAGCAGCTTCGGGAGTGTGTTCTGAGTTATGAGGAGTTGTGGGACAAAAAGAACATCACCCTTGTAGGCGATGATATAGAAGAAGTTACTGTAAATTACGATAAAACACTTTTGGAACTCGTTTGGAATAATCTGATTTCAAACGCCATCAAGTTTAGCGACGAGGGCGGCACAATTACGCTGACACTCAAAGAAGAAAACGACCGCGCCGTGGTGCAGATAACCGATACGGGCTGTGGCATGAGCGAGGAAACAGCGGCGCATATTTTTGACAGATTTTATCAAGGCGATACATCCCACTCCACTGAGGGTAACGGGTTAGGTCTTACACTTGTCAAAAGGGTGGTTACTTTAATAGGCGGCGAAATATCAGTTAAAAGCCATATCGGCGAAGGTACGATAATCACTGTAAAGTTAAAAACATAAATATGAAAAATCCTTTGGCCAATCAGCTAAAGGATTTTTTGCGTTTAACAATATCTTAACATTACTTTAGCGTTCAGAAAATAAAGCAGTCGTAGAATATGGTCATTCCGGGAAAAGATTATTGAAAGGAGAACGGCGATGAATGCTATTGAAACACATGGCTTATCAAAATCATATCGCAAGATACCTGCCGTGCAAAACCTTGACTTGCACGTTCCCGAAGGCTCGATATATGGTTTTATCGGGGAGAATGGCTCCGGCAAGTCTACAACGGAGAAACTAATTTGCGGACTCTTAGTTCCCACTGAGGGAGAAATCCGGTTGTATGATAAACCTTATACTGACACGGAGATTCGCTCCCGACTGGGTGTGCTGATTGAAAACCCGGCATACTTCCCAAACAGCACAGTTTATCAAAATATGATGATGCAGGCTATGAATTTGGACGTTAAAAAACCACACAACGATGTGCGCCGTGTGCTGGAGCTTGTAAATCTTACCTCGGTGGCGGGGCGTAAATTCAAGGAGTGTTCGCTCGGCATGAAACAAAGAATCGGTGTGGCGCAATCCCTGCTCGGCAATCCGCGTCTGTTGATACTGGATGAGCCAATCAACGGCTTAGATGCGGACGGCATGAGAATCGTGCGTGAAACACTGGTGGATTTGAACCGCAAATATGGAGTAACGATTTTAATCAGTTCACATATCCTCGGGGAGCTTTCAAAAATCGCAACTCATTATGGAATTATCCGGCAAGGTACACTCGTCCGTGAGGTTCCGGCAAGCGCCATGAGTGAGGAATGCCGCAATTTTGTCTTTGTGAAAACGAACAACAACCCACGGGCGCTTCAAGCTCTGCGAGGCAAATATGCACAGGTCGAGCCGAATGCCGACGGCATACGCATTTATAACGAAGAAGAAAGCGCCAATGTGTCCGGTTTCCTGTTTGAAAACGGCATTGCCGTTAGCGAGATTTCCTTTCAGAAAGTCGGGCTTGAAGAATATTATCTGCAGACAATGACTGAGCGTAAGGAGGTAAATAAAAATGGTTAAACGTGTACGTTCCCTTTTGAGTCTTGACTTTTACAGACTGCTCCGCACACCGATATTCTATTTTATGTTGTTGGTATCGGCGGCTGTTCCTACGTTGATTTTGCTTTCGGGCAACTTTGAAAATGCTTGGGAGGTTGTTTCGCAGACCGCTTCGCCCTTTGCCGCTTCAGGCGGCGGGTATGCAAGTATTAGTATGATATTCATTTTTGCCGGAATCCTGCTCTCTTTTTTCATCAGTCATGATTTCAAATCCGGGTTTGTGAAGAACATATTTACCGTCCACGCGAAGAAACAGGATTATGCCGTTTCAAAGACTGTTATCGGTGTGTTTTCATCGGCCTGTATGATTGTGATGTATCTGATCGGGACGGTCGTCACCGGGTTGATTACCGGGAAATCGTTTGAAGTCAGTATTATTGGATTACTCTGCTGCGTGCTTTCAAAATTGGCGCTCTCTGTCGGGTTTTCTGCGCTATTTACTATGATCAACGTATTCTTCCGGCGACAGTTTGGGTTTGGTATTGCCGGTGCGTTCGTCTTTGGAACAGGGATGCTCGTAATGACCGCCGCTGCGGGATTAGCAGGGACGGCTATGGAACCTCTGCTTCAAATATTTCTCTACGGTTCAGCCGTCACCGCTAACCTATCAGCAAATGTACTGGACGTATTCACCAGTTTAGTTTGTTCCCTTGCATGGGCGGGAGTTTACACAGGCGTTTCAAACTTCATCCTAAAACACCGTGACATTGCATAAACGAAATCTAAGAGATCCGCCTTTAACACTAACTTAACATTACTTTAGCAATTGGGAAACAAAGTAATGCTATAATACAGTCAATCTTAAATGAAAAGGATTATACAAGGGGGTGATTAAAATAAAAAAACGTGGTTCTTTGGTTTGGTTTGTCGCTATTCATGCGGTAATCGGTTACTTAGTGAAAAAATTTATTGACAGAAAAAACGCTAATCACGAAGCAGAAAAATAAGTTGTAGAACATGAAGAAAAGTTTAACTTCGGCTTAGTATTGTGGATCGGAATTAAGGGACAATCACCGTTAAACTCAAAATACAAATTATAAAAAACTTAAAATCCTTTGGTCAATCGACTAAAGGATTTTTTCGTTTAACAAAACTTTAACATTACTTTAGCGTTGGTAAAACAGAACAGTTCTACAATAAATCTATTTCCTGAAGAAAAAGCTGTGGTAATGATATACGAAGAATGGGAGCTGTTTATGGAGAATATTTTATCATATCTGAAATGGCGGGGCGATATTCCCTTTGCTGTGAGTGAGTTTAATAATATTGATAATCTGATTTTATCGCAACTGGCTTACATAGACTTTGCTGGTATTGTGCCGGACTGTGAAAGCGACGAGAGTATAAGCCTCCTCGATGCGTATAACTTGATAGCCGCCGACAATGGATATAGGTCTTTATCTTTGACAAGTTTCCCCATTGACGTGTTAGCCGAAGCGGCAAAATCAGCACGCTTTCGGAATGCCAAATTAAGCGAGTACGTTGATAAATATGATGAAGAACAACATCTTCAATTCGCCGCTTTACATTTTGTTCTTGACGACGAAACAACATATATTGCCTTTCGTGGCACAGATGGAACGATAATCGGTTGGCGTGAAGATTTTATGATGAGTTTTTGCATTATCCCTGCTCAAAGAGAGGCTCTCGATTATCTTAAAAACACTATGAAGTCAGACGTTGTCTATCGAATAGGAGGGCATTCAAAAGGCGGCAATCTGGCTGTCTACTCATCAATGATGTTAGATGCAGTCCTGCAAAACCAAATAATTGAGATATACAATAACGACGGCCCTGGTCTGAGTTCCGAAATGATAATGAGCAAGGGATATACCGCAATTTGCGGCAAAATCGTGCGTATCGTCCCGGAGTTCAGCGTAATCGGCAATCTGTTTGAGCATAAAGATAATGCAGCAATTATTGTGAAAAGCTCGGCAAGCGGCTTGATGCAGCATGACCTGATGACTTGGGAAGTGCAAGGTACAGCGTTCGTCACCAAACCGGCGCACAGTTCTGAATGTATAACGATAAATGAAATCTTTGATAATTGGATAGAAAGTGTTGACAAGGATGAGCAGATGGCCTTTGTTGATAATTTTTTTAACGCCCTTTCTGCCGGAGGAGCAAAGCAAATAAACGAAACTGTTTCAAAGGGCATTGACGGTTTTGAAGCTATTCTTTATGCGATGGTAAAATCGGATAAGAAAGCGAAAACGACAGTAAAAAAACTGCTAAAAGCCTTTTGGAACA
>Ga0153972_1000115_pt1 | contig 22701 bp, 12 predicted proteins | sample TSGA056MetaG_FD_104732 | JGI IMG/M metagenome (GOLD analysis project Ga0153972, IMG submission 104732) | Attine ant fungus gardens microbial communities from Georgia, USA - TSGA056 MetaG | ecosystem: Host-associated > Fungi > Mycelium > Unclassified | place: USA: Georgia, George L Smith State...
ATTTTTAAAGATAATTGGAAGGCTTTTTGCTTCCCCTTTTCCGACGCGCTTCTATCAGCCCGGCTTACCGAAACGAGCGGGATACGCTTTCCGCGACATTCCGGACGCAGCGCACAACTCGATTCCGCTTCCGGTGCATTTTCAGGCCAAAGGCAAGCCCGGCGGTCGCGCCGAAAACCGCGCCGCAGGCAAAGTGCAGACTCCGCATATGAAGCTACCTCCTTCTTAATGCTCGCCAATATATGGCGGGTTATCTCTTCTAGTATTCCCCGCATACAGGAAATAACCTTGTAAAATTTAACCGAATGGATTATAGTATAGTTATGATTATTGAAAATGTTCGTATCATCGACCCGGCCGTAAATATGGATCAAATCGGTTCCGTTCATATCGTGGGCGGAAAGCTCCATACGGTCGGCCCACGGCCCCAGGGTGGGGACGACGTGCTGGACGGAACAGGCCTTGTACTGGCGCCCGGCCTGATTGACATGCATGTCCATCTGCGGGATCCCGGCTTCGCCTATAAGGAAGACCTGCAAACCGGCGCCCGGGCGGCGGCGGCGGGCGGCTTCACTGCCGTTGCCTGTATGCCCAATACAAATCCTGTCATTGACAACGCAGCGGGCGTCCGATATATTTTAGAAAACGCCAATATAGTCCGGATCCTGCCCATCGCCGCCGTGACAATGGGACAGGCGGGCGAGCGCCTGACGGATATGGCCGCCCTTCGCGCGGCCGGAGCCGTGGCCTTCTCCGACGACGGCGTACCGGTTGAAAGCGCCGAGCGCATGCGCGCCGCCTGCCTGTCCGCGCGCCGTGAAAACGCGCTCTTAATCAGCCATTGCGAGGACAATTCCCTTGCACAAAACTACGCCGTAAACGAGGGAGCGGTCTCCCGTCGCCTGGGAATTACCGGACGGCCCGCCGTGGCAGAGGAGCTTATGGTCGCCAGGGAGCTGCTGCTGGCCCGGGATACCGGCGCCCGGGTGCATATCGCCCACGTCAGCACAAAGGGCGCTGTCGCCATGCTCCGGCAGGCAAAGCGGGCGGGCATCCCCGTCACAGCCGAAACATGCCCGCAATATTTTACGCTGACCGAGACGGCTGTTTTGGAAAAGGGCGCGCTGGCCCGGGTCAATCCGCCTCTCCGAACCCCCGCCGATCTGGCGGCTGTCCTGGAGGGGCTTGTGGACGGAACCCTGGACGCCATCGTTACCGACCATGCGCCCCACAGCATGGAGGAAAAGTGCCGTCCGCTGGAAACCGCCCCCAGCGGCATGATCGGCCTGGAAACCTCGTTGGCCCTCTCCCTGACCGGCTTGTACCACACCGGCAGACTCTCTCTGCCCCGAATTATCCGCCTTATGTCAACCAACCCGGCGGACATCCTTGGGATTCCCGGCGGCCGGCTCACACCCGGCGCGCCGGCTGACCTGACCCTGTTTGATCCTGACGCCGCCTGGACCGTCGATCCGGAGGCGTTTTACTCAAAGGCCAGGAATACCCCCTTCGGCGGCATGACCTTGAAGGGACGTGTTATGTATACCATAGTCGGGGGGGAAATCGTCTTCCGCCGATCGCATTTCACCGGCCCCCATGGCAGGGCCGAAGCAGAAAGATTGGAGGATTCCATATGTCCATCGACAGATTGCAAGACCAGATTCGGAAGCTGAAAAACCCCACCGTGGCGGGCCTGGATCCCCGTCCGGAATACATCCCTGCCGAAATTATGAATCGCCACATCGCGGAAAAGGGGGAAACCCTTGCGGCGGCGGCGGACGCGTATTATGAATTCAATTGCGGCCTGATCGACGCGCTGTGCGATATCGTACCCGCTGTGAAGCCCCAATCCGCGTATTATGAGCTTCTGGGCCCGGACGGGATTTTCGCGCTGAAGCGCACAATCGACTACGCCAAAGATCGGGGCCTGTATGTGATTCTGGACGGGAAGCGGAATGACATCGGCTCTACCGCCGAGGCTTACAGTCAGGCTTATCTCGGCGCCGTCACAATCGGAGCGACCACGCATATCCCTTTCGGCTGCGACAGCCTTACCGTCAACGCCTATCTGGGCGCCGACGGCATTGAGCCGTTCCTAAAGGTCTGCGTGGCGGAGGATAAATCCATCTTTGCCCTTGTAAAAACCTCCAACGCCTCCTCTGTACAGCTTCAGGATCTGATTTGCGGCGACCGGCAGCTTTATATCGCCGTCGGTGATCTGATGGCCCGCATTTCAAGGGATACCATCGGGGCCTCCGGCTTCAGCCGCGCGGGCGCCGTCGTCGGGGCCACATACCCTTCCGATATCCGCAAGCTGCGGGCGCGGCTGCCCCACACCTTTTTTCTTGTGCCCGGCTACGGGGCCCAAGGGGGAAGCGCCGAGGACGTGGCCCCCGCCTTCAACCAATACGGCCACGGGGCCGTTATCAACGCATCCCGCTCCATTCTATGCGCCTGGCAAAAGGACGGCGGCGACTACAGGCAGGCCGCCCGCGCCGAAGCCCTCCGAATGCGGGAGGCGCTGAGAAGGGCCGTTACGATCGTTTAGCGCCCGGCTCCGCGGTACGCGATACAGGGAACTTCACTTTTACCGGAAATTTTTGAAATATCCGGACAGGCCGTGTTTTTCGGCCCGTCCGGATATCCTTTTCCGGCAGGTTCTCAGACAGGTTTTTCAGGGCGGCGAAATTACAATGGACGGAACACGCAAAAATATCAGGGAAGACTGTATGCCACGCTGACGACAAGTACGCTGATAGATGAGGAAACCGGTGAAACGGAGGACTATGTCTTTGAGGGCTGGCTGAAAGCCTTGAAACCTTCTCCGACAGAACAGACGGGGTCTGCATAAAGCACGCAACACAAATTGCGTGGAAATAACTCCGATTTAAAAGTAAATGCACCGTTGCGAGCGGATCATCTTCTATTGCGCATTTCCTGCCCGGCGGGCGTCCCACTCCTCCCGGGTGATCAGGATCTGTCTGGGCTTTGAGCCCTCAAAGGGGCCGACGATCCCCGCTTCCTCCATTTGATCCATCAGGCGGGCCGCGCGGGAATAGCCCAGCTTCAGCTTCCGCTGGAGCATGGAGACGGAGGCCTGTCCGAGCTCCAGCACCACCTCTGCCGCTTCGGGGAACATCTCGTCCGTCTCCCCGTCCGCCTGGTCAAGCTCCGGCAGGGCGGCGCTCCCGCCCTTGCCGCTTTTCTCGGCGGCCAGATTGATTTGCTTGATAACATCCTCGGAATACTGGGTATCGCCGCTCGCCTTCAGAAATTCGATCACCTTTTCCCGTTCCCCGTCGCTGACAAAGGTACCCTGGAGCCGGGTGGGCTTGTTTGCGCCCACCGGCTTATAGAGCATGTCGCCGTTGCCCACCAGCTTCTCCGCCCCCTGCCCGTCCAGAATAATCCGGGACTCCAGCGCGGAGGAAACCGCCAGCGCGATGCGGGATGGAATATTGGCCTTCATCAGGCCCGTGATCACGTCCGCCGAGGGCCGCTGGGTGGCGATGACCAGATGAATGCCGGAGGCGCGCCCCATCTGGGCGATCCGGCAGATGGATTCCTCCACCTCCTTGGAGGCCACCAGCATCAAATCCGCAAGCTCGTCGATCACCACCACGATCTGGGGCAGAATCCGGCGCTCGGGCTCCTGCTCCGCGGCCAGGTTATATCCGGCAAGATCCCGGACGCCGATTTCGGAAAACAGCTTGTACCGCTTCAGCATTTCCATTACCCCCCATTGGAGGGCGCCCGCCGCTTTTTTCGGGTCCGTGACCACCGGGATCAGGAGATGGGGAATGCCGTTGTATACGCCAAACTCCACCATTTTCGGGTCGATCATGATAAATTTGACCTCGTCGGGCCGGGCCTTATACAAGACACTCAGGATCAGAGAATTCATGCAAACGGACTTGCCGGAGCCTGTCGTCCCCGCAATCAGCAGATGGGGCAGCTTCGCGATATTCCCCACGATACAGGTTCCGCTGATGTCCTTCCCCAACGAAAAGGTCAGCTTGGACGATTCCGTTTGAAATTGATTGGAGGCAATGACCTCCCGCAGGGCCACAACGCTGACCAGCTTGTTGGGCACCTCAATGCCGACGGTGGAAATCTTATTGGGAACAGGCGCGATCCGTACGCCGCTGGCCCCCAGGGACAGGGCCAAGTCGTCGGCCAGATTGGTCAGCTTGTTCAGCTTGACGCCCGCCTCCAGCTCCAGCTCGTACCGGGTCACGGACGGGCCGCGGGTGGCATTTGATATTTTTGCTTCGATTCCAAAGCTCTCCAGCGCCGAGGACAGCAGATTCGCGTTCCTGCCCATTTCGCCTTCGCCGCCACTGGCCGGGCCCTTCGGCTGGCGGAGCAGGCTCAACGGCGGGAACGTATACACGGGCGGCTCCTCCGCCAGGCGCTCCTCAATGCTTTTGGCGATATTCTCCGATTCGGCCGCCACCTCCGCCGGATTTAACTTCCGGGCAGGCTTTTCGACCGTCTTTGTGGAAAATTCCTCCGTCGCGATCGGATCCTCCGCAATCAGCGCCTCCGGCTGGAGGTCCGGCGGCATTCCGGGTTCGGGCTCCGGCGCGGTGGTCTCCCAGAAGGCGTCCGGCATTTTGACGTTCGGCTTTGGCAGAACGATTTCATTGCGTTCAAAGGGAAGCTGCTCCGGCACCGGCTTTGGCTTCGGCAGTGCGGGCGGCTCGTCCACAGGGATGTCGATTGTCTGGCGAGCGCTCGGTCGCAAAGGCCTGGCCGGCCTTTTTTCCAGCTCCGGCTCCGGCTCGTATTCCGCCCGTTCTCGGTTTTTGAGCCAGTCCACAATCTCGGATATGCCGGTATTGCACATAACCAGCCCCAGGAACACCAGCCCGACCACATAAACGATCCCGGCGCCGACGCCGCTGACCAGCGCCTCAAGGGAAACCGTCAAAAAACCGCTGATCACGCCGCCGCTGGCCGCCGCCACACCTGTTTCCCACAGCTGAGAAAACATGCCCCATGTGAAATCGAATTCCAGATCACAGAACGCAAGGTGAAACAGCGCGCCCACCACGACCGGGATCAGCAGCGTGCAGGTGGTTCGCATCGCCACCGGACGGCCCCTGTGGAAGGCCAGAATCCCGGCGCAAACGAACAATGCCGGGGGCAGCAGATAAAAGCCGCTGCCGATCAGGCCTTTCACAAGCCCGCAGAAAAAATCAATAAAGATGGCGCTGATGTTGAAGTAGCCCAGAAAGGAAAAAATGCCCAAAAACAAGCAGACAAGCGCGCCAAACTCCCGCCGCCACGGCGTACGCTTTGCCGCGGCGGCGGATTTTGACGTTTTGCTTTTTCCAGCCGTTTTTTGCCCGTTTTGCTTCTTCTTTGGTTCAGCCATTGTAATACTCCATTATATTTACGCGAGACGCGGGTTTCGGTTGTTATTTGATGAAAAAGGACAATAATATGGTGATAAGCCCCACCGCCCAGCAATAGTAAGCAAATTTGCCGAATTTGTTCTTATCCACCAGGATTTTCACAAGACGAATGGCCACATACCCGACTGTCGCGGCCACCACCACGCCCAGCAGGTACTGGGGCATATTGCCCCAAGCGACGCCGGCCTTTATCGCGCCGACAATACTGATCAGGTTTGCCCCAATAATCGCGGGTATAGAAATCAGAAAAGAGAAGCGGACGGCAAATTCCCGTGAGAAGCCCGTACAAAGCCCCGCCGTTATGGTCACGCCGGATCGGCTCAGGCCGGGAATCGTGGCGATCGCCTGGGAAACGCCCACGACCAGCGCGTCAACAACGGTCATTTTCCGTTCCGCCTTATTGCCCTGGGCCAGCTTGTCGGAAACAAAAAGCAGGCACCCCGTCAAAACCAGCATCAGGCCGATAAAGCCGGATCGGCCGGTGAGCTGCTCTATGTAGTCCTTGATAAAGACAATCACCAGGAGCGGAAGGGTGGCAATGACGATCATCAGGGCGAGCCGCAGCTTTTCATCGTTTTGAACCACCGGCCTGCCGCCGTCAACATCCTTTTTTTGGAAAAGACCCACTAAGGCCCGGAGCATCTCCATAATATCCTTCCGGTATACGATGCAGACGGAAATCAGTGTTCCCAAATGCAGCAGCACATCAAAGAACAGGTGGCTTTCCTCAATATTCTCCAGCTTGAAAAAATTCTGAAGTATTGCCAAATGTCCGGAGCTGGAAATGGGCAGAAACTCCGCAATCCCCTGTACCAGTCCTAAAAAAAACGCACTGAGCCAACTCAATGCCGACCCCTCCCTCATTCAGTACAAGCTAATAATTTATATTACCACAAAAACGAAAAAATAACAACCATTTCAAAATTTCATTTTCTGATTTTTACAGACAACCGAAAGAGGCGTGCATAGGGCACGCCTCTTTCGGTCACCGTCCGGGCTACTCTGTGGGTGCTTCCGGCTCCGCAGCAGGCTCCGGCTCCTCGGCGGATTCCGGTTCCGCAGCCGGTTCTGGTTCTGCAGCAGGATCCGGTTCCGCTTCCATGTCGTCGGCCTCATTAAAGCAATCGTCCAGATCGTCGCGCAGGTCCTTTTTCAGCTCCGCGACTCTGATTCCGGACATCCGGATCATATCCGCGCTGGCGCGGATATCCTCACAGGCCTGTGCCATTTCAGGCTCGGGGTTGTTTCGGTGGAGTTCATAATACTTCTTGCCCATCGCCGTATACGTCTTCCGGATCATCTCCCGCTCTGCGGCCATTTCTGTCTTCAGCTTCGCGATTTTTCCAACGATGACCGTTTTGTCCACGGCGACCCGCGCCAGCTGAGCGGTTTTGTCGGCCAGGCTGCCTGCCGTTGCCATTGCCTTGTCCTTCACTTCGTCTAAATTCATGGGAATGCCTCCTTTTATTTGCTCTTTATTTGATTGCTTCAAAAGAGTCCGGTGATCCGACCCTTTTCGTCAATATCAATACACGCCGCGGCGGGTGTTTTCGGCAGCCCCGGCATGGTCATGATCGCGCCGGTCAGCACCACAACAAATTCCGCGCCCGCCGCGATTTTCACCTGCTTAACCGTCACATCAAAGTTCTCCGGCGCGCCCAGCTTCTCCGGGTCGTCGGAAAAGGAATACTGGGTTTTCGCCATGCACACAGGCAGCTTGCCAAAACCCATTTCCTCGATCCGCGCCAATTCCTTCATGGCGGCGGGCTCGAATCGGACATCGCGGCCGCCGTAAACCTTCTGCACCACCGTCCGGATCTTTTCATTCAGAGGCGCGCCGCTTTCATAGGCCATCCGGAACTTATTGTCTCCACATTCTATGGCTTTTAGTACTTCCCGGGCCAACGCCACGCCGCCTTCCCCGCCCTTTTCCCAAACCTGGGATAACACGGCCCGGACGCCTTTTTCCTCCACCGCTTCCCGGATTATCTGAAGCTCCGCGTCCGTATCCGTATGGAATCGGTTTACGGCCACCACGGCGGGTAAGCCGAACAGTCCCGTGATATTCTCCACATGCCGCAGAAGATTGGGCAGCCCTTTCCGGAGGGCCTCCGTGTCTTCCCTGGCCAAATCGCCCTTCTTCGCCCCGCCATGAAGCTTCAGCGCCTTAACCGTGGCCACGATTACCACGGCGTCCGGCTTCAGCCCCGCCGCCCGGCACTTGATGTCAATAAATTTTTCCGCGCCCAAATCCGCGCCGAAGCCCGCCTCCGTCACCGCGTAATCCGCCAGGCGCAGCGCCGTTTTCGTGGCCGCCACACTGTTGCAGCCGTGGGCGATATTGGCAAAGGGCCCGCCGTGAATGATGGCCGGGGTGTGCTCCAGGGTCTGAACCAGATTGGGCTTTACAGCGTCCTTTAAAAGTGCCGCCATGGCCCCGTCCGCATTCAGCTCCCGCGCCGTTACGGGCGCGCCGCCGTAGGTTTCGCCTACAATCATATTCCCCAGCCGCCGCTTCAAATCCGACAGCCCATCGGCCAGGCACAGCACCGCCATGACCTCGGAGGCTACGGTGATGTCAAACCCGTCCTCCCGGGGCGCACCGTTTGCTTTTCCGCCCAGGCCGTCCACAATAAAACGGAGCTGCCGGTCGTTCATGTCCATACAGCGCTTCCAGGTAATCCGCCTCGGGTCGATCCCAAGCGCATTTCCCTGGTGGATGTGATTGTCCAAAAGGGCGGCCAGCAGGTTGTTGGCTGCTCCAATCGCGTGGAAGTCGCCGGTAAAGTGAAGGTTAATGTCCTCCATGGGCACCACCTGGGCATATCCGCCGCCCGCCGCGCCCCCCTTCATGCCGAACACCGGCCCCAGAGACGGCTCCCGCAGGCAGAGTACCACACGCTTATCCAGCTGCTGCAGTGCGTCCGCCAGCCCGACGCTGGTGGTAGTCTTTCCTTCTCCCGCCGCCGTCGGATTCATCGCCGTGACCAGAATCAGCTTTCCCTTGCAGGGCAGCGCCGCCAGAGCACTCGGATCCAGCTTTGCCTTATACTTTCCATAGAATTCCAGATCGTTCAGGCCGAGCCGCTTTCCGATTTCATCGATAGGCAGAAGCGTTGCCTCCTGCGCGATCTGAATATCGCTTTTCAATCCCACGACCATTCTCCTTTTATCTGTTCCTTTGCGGCAGCTTCACCGCCGTCAGGGTGTTTTGCATCAGCATGGCCCGGGTCATAGGACCCACGCCGCCGGGCACGGGCGTTATGTAGGAGGCCTTTTCCCGTACCGCTTCATAATCCACGTCTCCGCACAGCTTCCCGTCTTCTCCCCGGTTCATGGCCACATCGACTACCACCGCGCCGTCCTTCACCATGTCCGCCGTCACAAGACCGGGCCTGCCTACGGCGGAGATAAGGATATCCGCCTGCTTGGTAATGTCGGCCAGTGACTGCGTTTGAGAGTGGCATATGGTAACCGTGGCGTTTCGGTGCAGAAGCAGCATGGCCTGAGGCTTTCCCACAATATTGGAACGCCCGATAATAACGGCCCGTTTTCCCGCCGGATCGATCCCGTGCCGTTCCAGAAGCGCCATAACCCCGGCGGGGGTACAAGGGAGGAAGATATATGTTCCCAGCATGATTCGACCCACGTTAACAGGGTGGAACGCGTCCACGTCCTTCCAGGGCGAAATCGCCTCAAGTACCTTGCTCTCGTCATACCCGGGCGGCAGGGGCAGCTGTACTAGGATGCCATGGATATCGCTTCGGTCGTTCAGCCCCCGGATCAGCCGCAGGAGCGCAGCTTCCCCCGCGTTTGCGGGCAGTGCGTGCTCCTCGCTGTAGATTCCGCAGGCCTTACAGTCCTTTTTCTTGTAATCTACATATATGCGGGAGGCGGGGTTTTCGCCAACGATGACCACCGCCAGGCCGGGTTTTATCCCCGTTTCCCTGATTTCCGCCGAAATTTCCGCCAAAACCGCGGCCGCCGCGGCCTTGCCGTCCAAGATAATCGCCATAAAAACATCTGTTCCTTTCGCTTGAACTCAAAATACAAAACGTCCATGAAAAGGAAAGAACGCTTTGTGCATCAATTTAGGTTTCCGCAGGAGGCGGAGAGAAATTGGCACATGTGCAAGGGTTCGCGTGATTTATCGCGCTACCCTCCATCGCCGCGCGCTACGCTTCTTTTTCATTCAATTTTCCTGTTTCACGCTTCAAGAACCAAAAATTCAGCGCGGCGCCCACGACGACGGCCAGCGCCGCCAGGACCTGGGAAATCCGCAGGCCGGTGCCGAACAGATACAGACTGTCCGTCCGCATTCCCTCGATCCAAAACCGGCCTAGACCGTACCAGATCATGTACAGCAGGAACACCTGGCCCGAATACCGTTGCTTTTTCTTTTTGCTGAACAGGTGCAAAAGCACAAAGCCCAAAGCATTCCAAACGGATTCATACAAAAAGGTGGGATGCACATATATGGTCGCGCCCTCCAGGGTCAGACCCATCCGCCAGGGTACGCCGGTTTCAATGCCGTAGGCTTCCCGGTTGGCAAAATTGCCCCACCGGCCCACGGCCTGCCCTATGAGCAGGCCCAAGCCGCCCACATCCAGCAGCGCCCCAAGGGACACCTTTTTTACCTTGGCGTAAATGACCACAGCCAGAACGGCGCCGATAATACCGCCGTAGATGGCAAGCCCGCCGTCGCGGATGTACAGGATCTGGATTGGATCCTGGAAATATTTATTCTCCCCGCCCCACTGATAGAATAGCACATAATACAGCCTGGCGAAAATAATCGCGGCGGGCGCGGCGCAAATCAGCATGTCCAAAATGTTTTCCTGGGTCAGGCCGATGTCCTTTGCTCGCCAAAGGGCGTAGAGGGCGCCGAGCAAAAAGCCAAGGGCGATAATGACGCCGTACCAGTAAATCCGGAAGCCGAATACGGTAAAGCTGTTGGCAAACTCAAAGGAAAGGCCCAGCAGGGGAAAGGTAATCGTTGCGCTGCTCATAAATTGTTCCCTCCTACCGGGGCCGGACGGCAGACAGAACCAGCTTTTCCGGGTCAACGCTCGAATGCAGAAATGTCAGCGCGTCGTCGGCCGTCAGCGTGTCCATCACCTCTGCCTTCCGGAGGGCTTCCTCGCCCCGAAAATGGGCGTCCGCCTGATCATAGCAAATACTTTCAAATTGATCCAGTTCCCGGAAAATCCGCCCCAATGCGGCCTTCTTCGCCCGCTCCATCCGTTCGGAATCCGGACTTCCGGCCAAAACGCGCCTCAGCTCCGCCCGAATTTCTGCCATGACTCGCTCCGGATCCCGGCTTTCACCGGAAAAGGCGCTGATGGAAAAACTCCGCCCGCTCTCGAAGCCGGCGGAAAAATCGCCGGTGATCAGGCCGTCGTTGTACAGCCGGGTATAAAGGGGCGAGGATTTGCCCGCAAGATAGTCCAGAGCCAGATTCCCAGCCAGCTCCTGCCGCAGGCCGCCGCCGGGCTGCGCCTTGGCCCCCGCCATAAAAAGCGGCGTGGAAACCTCCATGCGCACCTCCCGCTTTTCCTGCTTCGGTTTGTCCGAATAGGGAAGCTGCTCCTTCATAGGGGGCGCCCCCGCTTCAGCGGGCAACAGCGCCTGGGCAATCTCACAAACAGCTGGAGCGTCCACGTCCCCCGCCACGCACAATACCATATTGGCCGGGGTATAAAAGGCCTTGTGGCAATCATAAAGCGTTTGCGCCGTGATTTCCCCGATGCTCTCCACTGTTCCCGCGATGGTGTCCCGAACCGGATGATTTTCATAAAGCGCTTTCAGAAAATTATAATACACGGCGTGCTGCGGTGTGTCTTCGATCATTCGGATCTCCTGCCCAATGATCCCCCGCTCCTTTTCCACGCTCTCCGGTGTGAAATACGGCACGGAGACAAATTCCAGCAGGATTTTCAGGTTTTCCTCGAATTTTTCCGTGCAGGAAAAATGATAGGCCGTCATTTCAAAGCTGGTGAAGGCATTAGGAGAAGCCCCGTTCATGGCCAGGTCGGTCAAGGCGTTGCCGTCCTTGGTGTCGAACAGCTTATGCTCCAGAAAATGGGCGATGCCCGCCGGGGTATCCAGCCACTGCCCGCCGAACAGGAACCGCCGGTCGGCCCCGCCGTAGCTGGTGGCGAAAAAAGCGTATTTTTTATTGAAGCCCCGTTTGGGCACCACATAAACCGGCAGGCCGTTTGGAAGGGTTTCCGCCAGCATTTGTTCTCCTACACGGGCAAATTCTCTTGTTTCCATCCCTTACCTTTCCTCCTCTTCCAGTCCCTTGAGGAAATAGACCGCGTCCTGCTCGACGCCTTTGGCGATTTGAACCACCGCCTCAAGGGGTACAGCCTCCACCCGGCGGGCCAGCGCTTCCGGCCCCGCCGTCGGCTCCTCCGCAATCACCTGCCCCAGATAGTAATCCTCCAATTGGAGCTGGGAATCCAAAATGGCCCGCAAATCCGTGATCAGCGCGCCCTTGGCCCCCAGCAGCTCCGTCTCGCTCACCTGACCGCTGCGAACGGCATCCAGCTGGGCGAGGATTTCATTTAAGGCCACCTGATATTTATCAAATTCAATGCCGGAGGACACCAGCATCAGGCCCTTGTGCTTTTCGATCATGGAGGAGGCGTAATAGCACAGGGACAGCTTCTCCCGGACATTTAAAAATAGCTTGGAATTGACGGTGCCGCCGTAGACGGCGTTAAACAGCAGGATGGCCGCATAATCCGGCGCCTCCATGCAATTGCCTAAGCGGAAGCCCACGCCCAGCTTTCCCTGGGACACATCCAGCGCCTCTGTGAAAATCCGGGGCTCGTCCAAAAGGGCGTTCATGCGGATTTCCGTCCCCAGGCCAAAATCCGGCTCCGTCCGGGGCAGGTTCGTCAGCGCATCCGAAAGCGCCGTCTCCACCCGTTCCGGCGATGCGCTTCCGCAGTAAAAAATCTCAATCGCGGCGGTGGGAAGCAACGCCCGGTAATGGGCCGTCAGGGCTTCGGTTGTGATCTCCTCCGCTTCCAGAAGCCTGCCCAGCTTATGGACTGCGTAATCCTCTCCGTCGCACATCAGCTCCACAAGCCGGGTTACGGCATAGGTGCGCTTGTCGTTTACAATACTCCGGATCTCGTTGCACAGGTTCCGGCGCTCTCCCTCCACATTTTCGTCCAAAAAGCGACCGTCCTTCATGACGGGGGAAAGGAGCGCCTTCCCCAGAAGGGCCGCCATCTGTTCCAAAACCGGCTCGCCCTTCGTGTAAAGGTCGTCCGTAAAATCGGCGTAAAGCCCGACACACTGGATTTCGCCCTTTTTCCGAATCATCGGTTCCAGCCTTGCCCCATACAGCCCCTCCAGCGCGGCGTTTATCCGCTCCATGGTGGGGTGGCCAGCAAAGCCCCGCAGAAGCACCCGGGGCAGCAGGGCGTTTTTTGCCGCGGTCGTATGCTCCAGCCGGGTCAGAAGATTCAGGCTCAGGCTGCCGGTTTTAAATTTTGTCGTCTGCAGGCATGTGAGATATACAAACGGCATGATCTCTTTGCGTACCGCTTCGTTCATAACGTCCTCCGTGTTTTTCCAATATCATCCTGCGTCGGCAGGCGCCGGCGTCTGAGGCTATTATACCATAGACTCCCTAAATTAGAAACTTTTTATTTCATCTTCCGCCATAACCGGGATACCGGCATCGCCGCCGGGTTTGCCGTCCACGAGAATTTCATAACCGGTGTCCGCCCGGCGTGCCTCAATCCGCAGATCTCGGCTCCCGGTACGCCACCTTAGAACATAGCCATCCCAGCTTTCCGGCAGGTTTGGTTCAATAAAGAGCCTGCCGTCCCGCATTTTTACGCCCAGCAGCTCCTCCATGGCTGTCCGGTAATACCAGCCCGAAGCCCCCGTATACCAGCTCCAGCCGCCCCGCCCCACATGCTGGAGGTTGGAATAGACGTCGGCGGCGATTACATAGGGTTCCGCCTTGTAGACGTCCGTCGGATGGTTTTGGGGCAGCAGCGCCTTTAAGATCGCGTAGCCGTCCTCCGTCCTGTTCGCCCGGAAGCATCCCATGGCAAGCCAGATGGCGCCGTGGGTGTACTGTCCGCCGTTTTCCCGGAGGCCCGGCGCGTAGCCCCGGATATAGCCCGGGTTTTTTTCTCCATCCTCAAAGGGGGGCGTGAACAGGCGCACCAGCTGGTTTTCCCGGTCAAACAGGTGCTTCACCGCCGAATCCAGGGCCTTATCCGTCTTCTGCCGGTCGGCGTGCCTTGTCAGGGTGGCAAAGCCCTGGGCAATGGCGTCGATCCTACATTCCGTGTCCTTCGCGCTCCCCAGGGTATCGCCGCTGTCGTAGTAGCCTCGCAGGAACCATTCACCGTCCCAGGCCCGATTCGCCGCCTCGGCGCAGCGGACCGCCTCCCGCTCACAGCGGGCCGCCAGCTCTGCTTCTCCCCGGCGCGCGCATAGGGCGGAAAACCGTTCCAGCACATGGCACAAAAACCAGGTGAGCCAGACGCTCTCCCCGTCCCCCTTCGCGCCTACCAGATTCATGCCGTCATTCCAGTCGCCTGTCCCCATACGGGCCAGGCCGTGTTCTCCGAACCCTCTTTGGAGCGCAAGCTCCACCGCCCGGGCCGCGTGCCGGAACATATCCTCCGAAACCGGGCTTTGGGCCGGGGCCTCGTACCGTTCATGCTCTTGGGGCTCAAGGGGCTCCGAGCGGATATAATTCGCCTGCCTTTCGCAAATCTCCATGTGCCCGGTCTTTTCCACATATTCACACAAGACGTAGGGCAGCCAAAGCAGGTCGTCACTGCAGCGGGTTCGCACACCCTTGTCCGGCGTATCCGTCCTGCCGGTGGGATGCCACCAATGCTGCACATCCCCCTTCTCGAATTGATGGGCGCAGGCCAAAATCAGCTGTTCCTCTGCAAGCGCCGGATTCCGGCAGATCAGGGCGCTCACATCCTGAAGCTGATCCCGGAAGCCATAAGCACCGCCGCTTTGATATATGGAGCTTCGCCCGAAAATCCGGCAGGCGATGGTCTGATATACGGCCCATCCGTTTAAATACCGGTTCAGATTCTCGTCCGGCGTCTCCACCGTCACTCCCTGTACCAGCTCCCGCCAATAGACGCGGGTTTCGCCCAGCGCCGTCTCCGCCCGGTTATACGGCAGATAATCCGCCAGACGCCGGGCGTCTTCACAGCCGGACACAAGAACAAGCCTGTCCTCGGCCGGAAACACCGCGCCGAAACAAGGATCCAGTCCCGCGCCGGTTTTTTCGTCCAGATTCTTGCAAAGCCAAGACGTTTTGTCGCAGGTGAATCCCTCCGGCGCCGCAGAGGCCGTCAGGGAAAAGGTCTGCTCCTGAAATTCGCCGCTGCCTTTCGCGGTGAACCGGCCCGATTGATAGGCCGTCGTCACATAGGGGCGTTCCTTTTCGTCCGCCCCAAGCAGAAGCTCGGCAAAATAGGCGATCCGGTCCCCCGGCCGGAACGTCCCCTCGATCAGGAGCACACGGGCCGCGGTATCCGGCGGCACAAAGGCTGTCGTCGTGATTTTTCCGCCGTCAATTTCCTTCTCCCACACGGCAAAGCCGAAGCCATAAGTTACCGTGCAGGGAAGCCCGTCCCCCGCCGCGAACAGGGAAAGCGCCCTGCCGTCCCGCAAAAGGGTGAGCCGCTCCGCCCCCCGGCTTGCCAGGGGGTCATTCAGCCAGGGAGTCATTTTGTTCTCCCTGGCGTTCAGGTGCCACATATGCCCGGCGCCGCAGTCCGCGGCGATATAGCCGAAGCGTTCGTTTGCCAGCATGTGGCTCCAGATCAGGGGCGGCAGGACGCCGCCGGTTTCAAAGACAAAGCTTCCGTCCTTCCCGTAATGCCAGGAAGAGGCTCCGGTACGCTCCGGGTCCGGACACGGGGGCGCCTCCGGCAGTCGGTTCCGCCTCGGCGGGTTTCGATCCTCTTCCCGCCGCAATACCCGCGCGGAACGGGCCAGGATTGAGGAAACGTCTCCCGAGGCATCCACCAGATGGACGCCGGCCCTGGCCCCCACTACGGCCTCCAGCCCCAGCGCGCCGATCTCGCCGCTCAATCCGCTCCGAACCGGGCGGCGGTAATCTCCTCCGTCGGAAAGCAGCAGCACCAGGTCATAGGAAACGCCGCAAAGGCGCAGGAAGCTGTGGGCCTTGACAAGACCCACGGCCCAGGGTATATCCGCGTCGGCATCGGCATAAGCCGTTAAGATTGGCAGATCGCCTGATATGCCGAAGGGCCACAGGCCCATTTGTCCCTTCCCGTCCGCCGTGATCAGCGCGGCCTGCCCGCTCCTGGATTCCGTCGGAAACAGAAGATCGGGCAGTCTTTCCAGGGCGGCCTCCATGTCCGCCGTGTTCATGCCGAGCCGAGCGGCAGCTTGATCCGGATAGGCGGGGCCCTCGTTTGCGGGCGCGCCTAAAATCCGTCTGGCAGAGGCAACGGCCTCCCGCCCCCGTTCGCCTACGCAAATGGAAAAGGAAACCTGCCGGTCGCTCCGGGGCTTCAGGTGCAGCCTTACCCGAAGGAGTACGCAGGGATCCAGCACCGTTCCCAGCGTACCGCCTGCCGGCCGGCTGGCCGCTTGCATAAGGCCATACCGCCCAAGCGCTGCCTGCCGGTCGGTATCAAATTCCATTTGCTCGGAAGCGGCGACGGCCATAAAGCGCGCTCCGCTTTCCCCGTTCTTTCGCCGTTTTATGACTAGGGCGCCGTCCAGCAGGCTGGTTTCGATCCCCAGCTTTGAAAAGGCCGGGTGCGCAAAATAGTCCGCCGGGGCCTGCAAGACCGGCTCAAAGCAGCAAAACAGCTCGCAGGAAACGCTTTCGTCCCCCAAATTCCGGAGCGTGACCCGCCGCAGCTCTCCCAGTTCATTGGGCGGCACCTGGGTTTCCACAACGCTTTGAAGCGTCCCCCGCCGTCCGGTTATCCATACACTGCCGCCGGACATCTGTGCGGACCATTCGGCGTCCGCTTCAAAATACGGCATGGGCTGGAGCCCGAAAAATCCGTCGCCGGTTTTTAGAAAGAAACCGATCCCCATACTGCCGTCCAGCTGCTTCGACTCAAACCGGGTCAGCATCAGATCGCCCGCCATGGAACGGTTCTGGCCGCTTTCGGTCACAAGGACATGGTAACCGCCGTTAGACAGTACGCTGCTGGCCGGACGCAGGGCGTCCACCCCCTCCGTTTCCCGAAACCAGACGCCAACCGCACGCACCGGCTTTTCCGGCACCTCACGGGGCGGCTGGCGCAGCACTACCTGGCCCACAGGTACCTTTTCCTGCAAAAATTCCGAGAAAGCGGCCATAGAGCGCTCCCGCATGAACCGCTTTTGCATCCGGTTGTCCCCCAGGACGTTGTTGATTGCCAGAAGGCTCATGCCCAGATGATGCGCCATAAAGGTTCGGACAATTTCATATTTCCCGCCGGTTTGCCGGCTGGGGGTAAAGTCCAATGCCTCGTAGAAGCCATAACGCCCCTGTCCTCCCAGCCGCTCCAGCCGTTTCAGGTTCCGCACCGCGCCCCGGACGTCCAGCGGGAGGGCGAGAAATGTGGAATAGGGGGAGATCACCTTCTCCCGGTCCAGCCCCCGCTTAAAGGCCAGGCGCTGGACCCCGTGGGCTTTGTAGCTGTAATTCAGGGACGGATCAAATGCGTAGAAAGCGCTTTCGGAAATGCCCCATGGAGTAAAGGCCTGCTTTTGGACATAAACGCAGAATTTCATACTTTCATAGAGGAGGGAATTCTTATAGCAGGGCATGAGCAGGTTGGGCATCAAATATTCAAACATGGTGCCCGTCCACGAGGCCATCCCGCTGAAATTGTCCTGGGAAACCAGGGCCCGGCCCAGCTTCCGCCAGTGGCGGCTGGGCACGTCGCCCTTGGCGATGGCGATATAGCTGGTCTGCCGTGCTTCGCTGGCCATCAGGTCGTACCAGCTTTGGGTTGCCGCGTCCCGATCCGGATCCCAGCCGATATAAAACAGCTTCCGCTTCCGGTCAAACAAATGGCCGAAATCCATCGCCTCATAGAGCCTGCCCGCTTGGGCGGCAAGCCCCTGTTCCCCCAACTCCAGAAGCCCCTCCCGCAGGGCGATCAGGCATCCGGCCAGATTGCCGCTGTCCACCGTGGAAACATAACGGGGCAAGAGGGAACGCAGGGTGCGGGTGTCGTACCAGTTATACAAATGCCCGTTCCATTTGTCCATCCGTTCCAGGGTCGCCAGAAGGTTTTGAATGAAGCCCAGGGCTTTCGGCGCGTGACACAGATGCAGGTCAATGGCGCTGAGGCAGGATAAAAGGGCAAGACCGATGTTGGTGGGGGAGGTTCGATGGGCAAGTCCTGCCGCCGGCTGCTCCTGCCAGTTGTCTGGCGGCAGGAAGTGATCTTCCGGCGTCAGAAAATCCTCAAAATAGCGCCAGATATCCCCGGCGGCCCGGCTCAAATACAAGGCATTTTCCTCGGGAATATGCCGTTTCCCCTCCTGACGGCGGCTCAGAGAGCCAGCGTAAAGGGGCGAAAGCAGCCATACAATCCCCACGGCGGCGGCGGAGACGTAGCGGGAAAACAAAATCACGATCAGCCCGATCAGGACGCCGGGGAACATTTTATAATAATAATGCCAGATGGATTCTCCGGTTTTCCGCTCCATATCCGCCGCTGTTACCCATGCCAGCATATTCCGTTTTGAAACATACATCCGAAACAGGGCGGTGGCGGCCCCGGCCAAGCACACCCAGGCTTCAAAGGGCAGGAAGATCAGTTGGGTGATCGTTTGCAGCAGCACCCCGGCAAAACCGGAAATAATGGTGGAATGGTACCGGGCCTTCGTGACGCTGTCCCGCCTGACCAGCAGCTCCGCCCAGGACAGCAGCAGGCTGGAAAGGGCGGACAAAACCGCCAGCATCCCCGCCCAGAGGAAGCTCATTCCCCCTACCAGCATGCCTGTGAGCAGGGCCGCCGTAGTGAAAACGGGGACCATGCTGCGCCGCAGGTTGTCAAAAATCTTCCACCGGCTCACGCTGCCGAGGGGATTTCGCACCGTCTCGCCCCGGGCATTTTTCACCCGGTCGAACAACCAGGGAAGCACTTGCCAGTCCCCCCGGATCCAGCGGTGCATCCGCTGAAAATAGGACAAAACTTTGTAGGGATAGCCGTCCGTCAGTTCCACGTCCCCCAGATAGGACGCATGAAGATAGGCCCCCTCCAGCAAATCATGGGAGAGGACGGCGTTTTCCGGAAACGCCTGATCCAGGCAGGCGTGGTAAGCGGCCACATCCAGAATTCCCTTCCCGGTAAAGGTGCCCTCGCCGAACAAATCCTCATACACATCAGAGGCGGCGCTGCCATAAGGATCAATGCCGCCCTGTCCCGCGAAAATCCGGGTGAAGTCGGAGCGATCCGCCGCCATTAGATCCACGGCGACTCGGGGCTGCATCAGGCCCGTACCCGCCGTGACGGCGCCGGTCTCCTGATCGATCACCGGGGCATTCAGCGGGTGGAGCATGGCCCCGATCATTTCCCGGGCAGCGCCTACAGTGAGCCGGGTATCCCCGTCCAGCGTGATCAAATAGCGGACGCCATTCAGCATCAGCTTTGTTCCCGCCTCCACCCGGAGGGAGGAGGGTTCATCCAGCAGGAGCCGGGTCAGCTCCAAAATCGCCCCCCGCTTCCGCTCCCAGCCCATATACCGGTTGTCCCGGGGGTTTAAAACCCGGTCTCGAATCAAGAGGACAAAGCCGCCGCCGTATTTTTTGTTCAAGCCCTCGACGGCGGCGCGGGCACCCGCCAGCCATTCCTGCGCCCCGCTCAGATCCCGATGCGTGGACTCCGGATAATCCGCCAGTATGCCGAAAAGCAGGTTTTCCCCGCATTCCCGGTTTGCCAGCCGGTATTCCTCCAAAAGCCCGGCATATTGCCCGCCGCTTTCCGGCCCGGACAGGAGCGCGGAAATGACGCACAGGCTTCTGCCCGCCCGGGGGACGCCTTCTTCCAGGTTCATCCTGTGGATATGCCGCGGGCGAACGCTGCGAATTACAAAAAAATCCACGACGTTTTTTACGATCTGACTGATCGGGAAAACCAGTAGGATCGAAACGGCAAGGTTGTCCAGCAGAATGCCCGTAAGCAGGGTAAGAAAGGCGCTGGTCAGCACAATACCGCCGATATACAGGCCTCCCGTCCGCCTTTTCTTTTCGGCGCCCAAGGGCTTTTCAAAAATATAATACCCCACATGGCGTGCCCGGCCGCTGCTGTTTTCCGCCAGCTTCAAAACCTGTGCCGCCGCCGCATGCTCCGGCATACCGTGTTTTTTGGCCAGCCGCCCAATCTCCCGCCGATAATCCTGCCGGGTCTGCTCGTCCATGCCTTTATAGGCGCCTGCCGGGTCACGGCGCAGGGTTTGCTCGGTCTGGCTGAACGCCTCCAAAATATCCTCCGCGTCCAGGTTTGTCAGCAGGCGAAGGGATGTGAAGAGGCTCCCCATAATGTCCCCCAGCGCCTCGTCCGTGAACAGCAGGCCGCAGACGTCTGCAAGGGCCACCACCAGCGCGCCCTTCAGGGTATCAATCAGCAGGAATATTTCCTTTTCATCCAGCACATAAACGGTTTGGGTGTGGGTTATGAACACCTGAATCCGTTCTGCGCTGAGCTCGCCGCGCCCGCTTTGAATCAGGGCGTCCGCCAGCGCTATGGTGTATGCCCCGCCCGCCCCGGTTCTGCGAAGCTTTCCCGCGTTTTTCAAGCGCGCGGCGGCCTGTCTGCCCTCCCTTTCGGCAATGTACCAGTTATCCAGCAACCACTCAAGCGCCTGTGGAATAGTTTTATGCTCCGCTGCAAAGGCAGCCGCCTGCCTGTGGACGGCCTTGATCCGCCGCAGCGCCGCAAACACTTCACCGGCCGTTCTTGACGCCGGAATCATGCCCGGCAGTTCAATCGATGCCGCCGTCTGAACCCCATACTCCCCCAGCTCCTCCAGCGGAATATAGGGCGCGGCGTTCCGACCTGTTAAATCCATATCCGTTCCTTTCCTCACCCAAACCCACTGCCAGGCGTACGCGCCACGGCAGGGCAAAATATAATTTGTTAGGGCGTGCCTCATTTCGCCGAATTTCGCGCCATACATCGTTAGAAAAACTTGAAATGCACAACGTATTTCTGCGTTTTTCGCATTGCTTGACGCGAAATCCGGCAGAAAGCACAAGTACGCCGAGTTTCCAGACACGCCCTAGTAGTTTCCCCAATGGCAGAAAAATAATACCAATCAGCAGATGCCTTGGCCTCTCATGCATTGAGGATTCCTTCGGAATTGCCAAAGCATGGCGGCCTCGATCCTTCATGCACAGCATATTTTAGAACCAGTATACACACGAATCTTTTTCTTCCGGTTGCATATAATAAATGTAGAACAAAGACGTTCCTGTTTTCGGACAGGTGCGTCATCTTTTTTGGAGGTGGAATCATGTGCGGTATTGCCGGGATGATAGATTGGAAAGAATCCCTGGAGGGACAGGCTTTTGCTTTTGAAGCAATGCAAGGTTCGTTGCGCAGACGCGGGCCGGATCAGAGCGGGCTATGCATAGACGGTCCCGCGGCGCTCATCCACACGAGGCTCAGCGTTGTAGATTTGGAAAACGGAAGGCAGCCCATGCGGTATTCTCAAGGAAACAAGGAGTATACGCTTGTGTATAACGGTGAGTTATACAACACATCCGAACTGCGTGCGGAGCTGGAAAATTTGGGGCACCGCTTTCTCGGGTATTCCGACACTGAAGTTTTGCTGCACGCCTATGCTGAATGGCAGGAAAGTTGCGTAGACCGCATGAACGGTATTTTCGCCTTCGCGATATGGGAAAAGCACTGCCAAAGGCTGTTTATCGCGCGGGACCGTATCGGCGTGAAGCCTTTCTTCTACGTTTTGAAAGACGGTACACTTCTGTTTGCGTCCGAAATCAAGGCGCTGCTGGCACATCCTATGGTGCGGCCTGAAATAGATGTAAATTCCATAGCCGAGATTATGTTAATCGGCCCGGGGCGAACGCCCGGCTGTGGCGTGTTTCGGGGGATCGAAGAGCTTCCGCCTGCCACCTGTGGATTTTTTGACCGCAGCGGTTTGCGGCTGCGAAGCTATTGGACGCTGAAGGATCGGGAACACACAGACACCTTTACACAGACGGTGGAAAAAGTACGGGCGCTGGTGATCGATTCCATAGAGAGGCAGCTCGTGTCCGATGTGCCGCTCGGCACCTTTTTATCGGGGGGGCTGGATTCCAGCGTCATTTCCTCTGTGGCGAACCGCTATTTTCGCAACGCGGGAAAAGAATTGCACACCTTTTCGGTGGACTACATGGACAATGACCGGTACTTTCAGGCGAGCAAATTCCAGCCAAACAGCGACGGCGCCTTTATTGAGCGGATGAACCGATACCTTGGAGCCAAACATCACCGGATTCTTTTGAATACCGAGGACTTGGCTGACGCACTGTATGCGGCGGTGGACGCCCGCGACCTCCCGGGCATGGCGGATGTGGACAGCTCTTTGCTGCTTTTTTGCAAAGAGATCAAAAATCATGTCACCGTTGCCCTGTCCGGGGAATGCGCAGACGAGATCTTCGGAGGATATCCGTGGTACCGGGATCAAGAGATTCGAGAAAAGGACGGTTTCCCATGGGCGCAGTCCACCGCTTACCGCGCGGGCTTCCTTGCACCGGCGTTTGCGGAGCGGATTGACGCTTCCGGCTATGTGGATGCGCGTTATCGCGGGACGGTCGCGGAAACGTCGGTATTGCCTGACACAAATCGCCTCGAACGGCGGATGAAAGAGATGACGATGTTGAATCTCCAATGGTTTATGCAGACGCTTCTCGACAGGAAAGACCGCATGAGCATGTACAGTGGACTTGAGGTTCGGGTGCCGTTCTGTGACTACCGGATCGCGGAGTATCTTTACGCGGTACCGTGGGAGATGAAGGATTACCGAAATCAGGAGAAAGGTTTGCTGCGCATGGCGGTTCGGGACCTGCTGCCTGACGAGGTGTTGTGGCGTAAAAAGAGCCCCTATCCAAAAACGCACCATCCGGCATATTTGAAAGCGGTCTCCGAAAAGCTCCGGGAGGTCATCTCGGATCCGGCTGCACCGGTTCTTCAAATTGCGCGCAAAGACGCGTTGGAAAATCTGCTGCAAAGTGACAATCCCGTTCCGTGGTACGGGCAGCTTATGACCACGGCTCAGACCATCG
>Ga0153972_1000117_pt1 | contig 22528 bp, 13 predicted proteins | sample TSGA056MetaG_FD_104732 | JGI IMG/M metagenome (GOLD analysis project Ga0153972, IMG submission 104732) | Attine ant fungus gardens microbial communities from Georgia, USA - TSGA056 MetaG | ecosystem: Host-associated > Fungi > Mycelium > Unclassified | place: USA: Georgia, George L Smith State...
GTGAAGAGCCGTGGCAAGGAAGGTGCGGTTGACCAGCGGACGGTTTGGAAGTCCGAAGCTTATATTGCTCACACCCAGCAGCGTTTTGAGGCCGAGCTCGTTATGCACCCGATAAAGCGCCTGTAGCGTTGCCTGAGCAGCATCCGGCTGGGCGCTGACAGCGAGGGTCAGGCAGTCGATGAACACGTCTTCGTCCGCCATGCCGCCGGCGTGCGCCGCCGCTAAAATGCTCTTCGCAATAGCAAAGCGGGCACCGGCTTCTTCGGGTATGCCGTCCTCGTCCAGCGTGAGACCCACGACGCTGGCTCCATATTTTTTGCACAGGGGCAGAATCGTCCGAAGCTTTTCTTTTTCCCCACTGGTGGAGTTCACGATTGGCTTACCGTTATATATACGCAGTGCGGCTTCAAGGGCGGCGGGGTTTGCGCTGTCCAGCATCAGGGGCAGGTCGCAGACGGACTGCACAGCCTTGACTGCGGCGGGAAGAAGCTGTACTTCATCCACTCCCGGAGTGCCGACATTAACATCCAGAATATGAGCGCCGCTTTCCTGTTGTGCCACGGCCAAAGACTGCACATATCCCAAATCACCCCGCCTCAAAGATTCCTGAAGGCGTTTTTTTCCGGTGGGGTTAATTCTCTCCCCGACGACGCAGACGCTGTCAATCTCAAGATAATTCGTACCACTGCAAATACGGTTTTTGGGCGTAAAAGATCTTAAAGCCGGTCTTTTACCGCCAAACATGGCCTTCAGTGCACGGATCGTATCGGGTGAAGTACCGCAGCAGCCGCCGACGGCACGCACGCCCATTGTGAGACAGGGTTCCATTTCCCGGCAGAAGGCTTTGGGGCTCAGATGGTATTGGCCCGTTGCGGGGTCGGGAAGTCCGGCGTTTGGTTTTATCAGTACCGGCAGAGGGGTCGCGGCGCAAAGGCGTTCGGCCAGTGGCATAATCCGATCCGGGCCAAGAGAACAGTTGATGCCCAGGGCCGATACTCCAAGGCCGCCCAGCGCAGCGGCCATAGCCTCGATTGGAACACCGGTGAAGGTACGCCCGTCTTTTTCAAAGGTCATGCTGACCAGCACCGGCAGGGCGGTGTTTTCCCGCGCTGCCAGGACGGCGGCTTTCGCCTCGTACAGATCGGACATGGTTTCAATCAGAACGAGCTGCGCTCCCGCCGCCTCCCCGGCAACCAGCACTTCCTTGAAAAGCTCATACGCTCCTTCAAAGCTCAGGGTGCCTGCCGGCTCCAGCATTTCTCCCAAAGGGCCAATATCAAGCGCGACCACGGCGTCAGAACCAGAGCAAGCTTCCCGCGCACAGTACACCGCTTTTTCTATGACCTGCGCGACGGTATATCCGCTGCCGGCAAGTTTCTTTGCATTGGAGCCGAAGGTGTTTGTCAAAATCATCTGCGCACCGGCATCCACATAACTTTTATGTATGGCGATGACCTTCTCCGGTGCGGTGAGAGTCATGGCTTCCGGAAGCTCGCCGTGATTCAGTCCGGCGGCCTGCAGCATGGTGCCTAAGCCGCCGTCTAAGATAGTAAAGCTATCCGGTGAAAAAATATCATTGATCATTTTCATTGAATCCTTCCACATTTTTTTCTATCACATTTATCTTTAATGGCACAGCTTTCGCAGCCGGCGAGAGCACCCCGGACAGGGTGATCTGCGATACCAAGAAAGGCCGTAATGCTCTTGCGCGGGAGTAAGATTCCGCTTTCACTCATTGTGAGTCCGATGGCTCGCTGTGCGTTAAGCAGACGTATAAAGGGCTTCTGCACACTAAGTGGAACGGAGCCGTAACCGGGCGAAAATCTGCCGGTCAGAAAACGCCCCTCGTCCGCCGCACCGGCCTGCAGAAGTTCCTCGGCGGCATCGGCATACTGCTCGGCCAGAACAGAGGCACAGGCATCCATCAGCACGGCCCCTGATATGTCTGTCACCTGCGTCCTTCTGAGCAGATGATCACAGGCGCTGCCAAGAGTGACGGCCAGCAGGATGACTTCCTTGCAGCCGTACAGATGCCGTTCCATATCCGGCCCGGCCAGCTGCATAAAATCCTTCTCTGCCGGGGCCGGTTCCAACAGTGAAAACGTATGGTAGGTCCACCGTGCGGATGCGGCGTCGCGGATGGCAGATGCGCATTTTTCCACCAAATCAAGAGTGGTGTCGTCAGCATCCGAGCGGCGGCCGTAACCAAGGAGCCGCAGTACCTGCTCCGTATTCACAAAAAGGGGGATTGAATAAAGCATAGTGTACCTTTCCGCATTTATAGCAAATCCGCTGCGGCGTCATACACCTTTTCTGCCACATCGGAGTTATTCATGGCATACAGGTGAACACCATCTACGCCGCTTTCGATCAGATCACGTATCTGAACGATGGCGTAATCAATACCGGCGGCATAAAAGGATGGCGGGTCATCGGCATAGCGGCTGACTAGCTTTGAAAAGTCGGAAGGGATACTGGCGGAGGATAGGGAAATGGTCCGTTCCAGCTGTTCTTTTCGCACGATCGGCATCACACCCGCTTCAATGGGGCAGTTAATTCCTTTCTTTCGTGCCAGGTTGAGGAAGCGAAAGAACTTTCCGTTATCAAAAAAGAGCTGAGTAATAAAATGCCCCGCGCCGACATCCATTTTCCGTTTTACGTAATCAAGGTCTGCCGCGAGGGAAGTGCTCTCCGGGTGTCCTTCGGGATAGCATGCGGCGGCAACATAGAAATCGCCGTGCTTTTTAACGGTCTCGATCAGGTCGCTGGCGTGGGAAAAAACATTCCTGTCGGGCACATCGGGGTTTCGATCGCCCCGCAGGGCCAGGATATTTTCCACTCCTATTCCTGCCATTTTATCAAGTTCGGCTTTCACATCATGCATGTCCGAATTAAGGCAGGTCAAATGTGCAAGCGGTTCCACTTGCAGCTTGTCCTTTAAATACTGCGCAATTACGGCGGTATTCTCCTTCGCACCCGTGCCGCCGGCGCTGTATGTAACACTGGTATAGTCAAACGGAACCCCTTTAAGCTGTTGCAGTGTATCATATAGAGCGGCAAAGGTGTGCTGTCGTCTTGGCGGAAATATCTCCAATGCAAAAACGCAATCCTTATCACGGAATAAAGTATCCAATTTCATTTTCAAGCACCTCAGTTATTTATATTCATATCCCCCGAAGGGTTATATTCAAATATTTTATCACGCAAAGGATGGTAATGCAATGAAAACAGGAATACGTCACTTGGGCTGATTAGCCCCCGATGTGAGGATAATTAAGCTTGATCAAAATTCCAACTGATGATATTACCGGTTAAACGCGAAGCAACGGGATCGAAACCGCAGGCATCGATGCGCAGCGAACTGATAATAATATTTCCCTCACCAGCCTTTATGGTGAAAAGGGGGGTACCGCCAAATTTTTTATAATCGGTCGGTTTATTAATATAACCGTGCCATTCGAGTGTTTCTGCCAGGACTCTAATATCACAACTGAGTCTGTTTATGCTATAGCGTCCCATAGCTACGTATGGAACATTGCGCCCGTCGCTAAACCAGGCTGTATCAAGAAAACCGATTCCGTCGAAAATTGAACTCTCAGGAATATTCATGGTTATGATCTCCTGACGGTGTGTTGTAAAGGGAGCTTCTGTTTGCCCCAGGATTTCTTTCGGTAAATCTTGTTGCCCAAGAAGTATAACCTTACCTCCCGAATATGCAAACTCCCGCATTAGCCGGCCGTCATTGCCTCCCACGGCACCGCTGACAACGAGCCGCTTCCGGAAGCCGGATAATTCAGACAGGTCGGAACATTCGACAGCTTTAATGCCATAACGGGTCAGCAGATCGCGGCTGGCCGCATCGCCTTTCGGAAAATAATAGGAATCTTCACATGGCGGAAGACCCTTGCCCCACTTTTCGCTCGCAAGCAGCACGTCATACTCATTTTTTGAAATAACCGCACCGTCTACCAGAGTTTTTAAAATGAGCTTGGCCTCAAGCTGATCTTCAGGCAGTCGAGACGGCAGCGGCAAGGAGATCTTTTTCGTGGCAGTTTCAAAATATGGCAAAGTATCAAACGGCAGAGTTTCGGCGGTAAGCGTTTCGCTGCCTGCAACAAGAGAAATCTCTACCTGTGGTGACTCAAGCATTTCCTTTCGGCTCGAGTCATTGATAAGAGTTATGTTTGCTTCGAGCATGGTACCGGTATAAAAATGCCGTCCCCACAGTTCAGCGCTTGCAAGTACCGGCTGATAGGCCATTTTTAATTTTTGTGCTGAAAGCATCGGTTGTATGCGACGGCTGTCATGCTGATTATAGAACCAGGTCTCAAAAGCAAACAGCATGACACCGCATGTCCGGTCATGTTCGACTCGGCGGAACATCTCCAGAAGTTCCTTGGTAAGCATGGCATGGCGCTTTAGAAAAAATGCAGGATTACAATTTTCATATGCTTTTTTGCCAACGGTCGTTTGAGGTGTCTGATGAAGAAACAGATATGCTCGTGTGGGGAGCCCATCCTCCGCCCGCGGATATCCTACCGAACACTCCTGAGACATACATGGTCTGCCGGGTGTTGTATAATCTCTGCCAAACTGCCCGTTAAAGAAATGAAAAAAGTCAGGATTATACCAGCCGAAATATCCGTGCGGGTCATCCATGTCTCCATCGTCAAATCCGTTTGCCATGATGATACGCTCATAACGGCCTGATCTTCTGGCATGTTCTCGGAAATACGCAGAGTCGGCAACAAGCGGAAGATGAGGTACAGTTTCGCGTACCACCTTTATCCCTCCCTCTAAAATTCGTCCCTTCTCAATAACAACCTCATCGGGTGCCTCATGCAGATAAAATTTCATTTCATTATTCATGGTCATGAGGAAAAGCGACGGTCTGTTCCTGTGACGTTTTATCAGACGCACAAGTTCCTTTTTCCAAATCTCAATAGAGCGTTTGCTCGGAATATGTTCAAGCATAAGCCAGGTCCATGTTCCCTCAAACGATACTATTATACCCGCTTCATCAGCGGCGTCGAGCCAGGTACTGCCCCATGGAGCAACATGCGTTCTGGTTGCGATGACATTATGCTTGAGTGCCAAAGACATAAACTTATGGGCAAGAAGACTATCTGTCGGTTTAACGTGAGCCGGCATATGATTACCGCCTCGTATCCACAGCGGACTGCCGTTATACAGAAGTGTTTCTCCGTTAAACGCTACCGTCCTGAACCCCACCGGCTCACTGTATGTATCCAGATACTCGCCGTCCTGGGTTATGGTCCATGTAAGAGTATAGAGATTAGGAGTTCCCGGTCCCCACAGCCGTGGAGAGATCTTCGGTGTACAAAATGACAAGATCCGTTTTTTCCCTCCGTCAAGTGTATAGTTATCCACAACACCTCCACATAGAAACTCACCGGTTGTTCGATGAATCATACTATAGGAGAGCACAACATTTTTTGAAAGTAAACCGCTGTTGGAATACGCAACCTGAATCTTTGCGTCCTCAAGGGTAGGATTGAAAAAGAATTCGTCAATATGGATTTTGTCGCTGATTATAAGACGTACACCGCGCCATATACCGCCCGGATTACCACCATAGAAACCGTGCGGTATATCATCGGTACAAAATTCCCGGCGCTTACATCCGGTCTCTATTGCATCTCCTTTTTCATCCGCATCCAGGATATCCCAGGCGGTCACATAATTATCATCGACGGTAGATGTTTTGACTGCCTGTTCGGATTCGTCGGTAAGCCGGCGATGGACTTCAACCGAAATGACGTTTCGCCCCTCCCGTGCATATTTACTCACGTCAATCTGCATGGGAGTAAACATTCCTATATTTTCACATACCCGAACACCGTTAAAATAAACTGCGCTTATAAGGGCGATACCTTCAAAGTCAAGAGAAACCCGCTTATCCGTAATACCCTGGGGAAGATCCAGGTAGTGACGGTACCATGCAGATTTCGTCCTGCTAAAATCAAAGGTCTGGTTAAGGCAGCGGGTAAATTCTTCAACATGATAGCTGTCATTCATCCCTTTGTTAAGTTCCTGCATTGTCTCACCCTCAAGCCAGGCCTGCAGGGGAATCCAGGAAGCGGGAACAGTCATGACGTGAAAGGCGCTGTCATCATAGTCGAGTGCAAGCGGTTTTTCTATTACTTCATAGTCGGGAATAAAAAGCCACTTTCCGTCAAGGGGAATTTCCAGCCTTTCATCAGGAATAGCGGGAACGATGAATGGTCTATAGGCCGCACGTTCTCTCAAGCGGGTCTTTTCCCGGTCTTCTCTGTCAAGCGAAACCATTTCCAGGTACTCCCGCTCTGTTCTGACCCCAGTCAGATAATTATCCTCGACCTCTGTTACATTGACATTTTTAAACTGGGTCGGAAGATAACTTCCGCCAAGGGATATACTTCCGGTGTTGAACGGAGCATCGTCATCTTCCACATATATAATAGGATTTTCATCCTCACCCAGATAAACAGCTATAGCCTTACCGGCGCAGACAATGCGCAGCCGGTACCAGATACCGGGCATCGGTGAAAATGAAAGCGGGCGCAGTGCAAGCATTTTATCGTACCCCTCAGCGCCCATGCGCGCAAGATAGATGTGGTTGTTATTACCGCCGCGAAGAGCCACCACATAGCGGTAATCTCTGCTGTAATGTCTGAAACCGGCCCAAATCTGAACCTGCAGTGCGTCTTCGGGAGAACGGGCGGAAAACTCGAAGGAAATGTTTCCTGCATTCACTTTTGATGCCGCAGTCCAGCCATCTGTCACCGTTAAGACTCCGTTCTCCATACGAAAACTTCCTCTGTCGTATGTCTGCCACTCATCGTTGGTAACACTGGCTTCATTAAACATATAGGTAAATTGGTCGCTCATAATATTGGCCATCCTTTATCATAAGTCGAAGCGTTTGAAGACTATGCTAGGTAAAATTTCAACGCTGCAAAGTGATTTGACTGTACGCTCTCCTTATATATTGTTTTGGTTTGATATACCATATAATATTGCCTTTACCGGCCAATGTCAATGTAAAATATCATTGAGTTTGCATATTTATATAAAAATAAATCAATTGACTTCTGCACATCTCTGCTTTATAATCATGCATGTCAATATGACGATTATATATCAAAATCATATGCATTACCAACTTTTATAAAGCATTGATTTCTAACATGACTGGAGATTTTATATGGAGAACGAACCGGCATTAAAGCCGAAATATGAGCTGATCATGGAAGATATTATATCACAAATCCTCAGTAATGATTTTTCTTATGAGAACCCTCTTTGTACTGAAAAGCAGCTCTCTGAGAAATATAAAGTGAGCCGCATCACAGCCAAGCGGGCGATCACGGAACTGGAACACCGGGGAATTCTATATCGGAAACGCGGAGTAGGCAGCTTCGTCACACGTAATGCCATGAGCGATCTGAGTAATGCCCCCGAACCTCAGGAAGACTCTCAGATGATATCTCTTCTTCTGCCTTTTGACGTTACGAAAGGCGGACTTTTTGATACCATTCAAGTCGTTAACAGCCATCTTAATAAGAACGGCTGTTTTATGAGTATTTATACTACAGATACTTCGACAAAAAAAGAAAAAGCAAGCATTAAGCTGTTGCTTTCCCAGAACATTTCCGGGCTTGTTTATTACCCGATGCGTGACAAGATAAACATAAACCTTTTAAACGAATTTGTTTTGATGGGGATCCCTGTGATTGTTATTGATAAAGTTACCGATTGCCCATATATCCATAATGTTGTTTCCGACAACTTTGAGGGTGGCCGACTGCTGACCGAACATCTGCTTTCACTTGGACATAAGAATATCGGCTTTCTCACAACCGCATCGATTGAGGAAACCTCATCTGTCCGGAACCGTTTTGGAGGCTATCTGCATCAATTACGGACAGCCGGTATTGTTCCAAACCGGCGGAATATTATCTCCCTTCCTTATGAAATATCAGAAGAAGAACTACTGAATCAGGATGAGCATTTTCCATTATTTAATACCATAAAGCAGCTATCCGATCATGGGATTACCGCGATTATTACCGAAAATGACGCGGTTGCTTCTGTTATTAAGCTATGCTGTGACCGAATAGGGCTGCGGATCCCGGAGGATCTAAGCATCTGCGGATTCGATAATACCATATTATCAAAAAACGCTGATATTACAACAATCAATCAGGATTTTCCGTTGATTGGAGAACACGTCAGTAAGATTTTACTTGATTCTATTTTAACATCTTCCGCGCCGGTTCAGAAAATAACAGTTCCTGTGGAGCTGGTTATCCGCTCTTCCACAGGTGCTCCGCACTCTTGATTCCTGCAGCCGGAAGCGCCTGGCCTGAATGTCCCCGGATTTCATCAGATTGCCTTACCGGAGCCGAATCGATGGAGTTTCTATTTTAGAGTACTCTCATCTCTCCCCAATTGATACAAGAGATTCTTCGCTTCGCTCAGAATGACATGCAGAAGTCTTAAGTTGATGACATTGGGATGCGCACTCGCGCGAAAGAATTATGCCGCAGATACTGCTGGCCTCCTCGTAAGAATAGCGGGGCAGGCAGCAGTTTTTTTTATGCCCATAAAGATATACCATATCCTGGGGATTTGAGCCAAGGGCAATGCTTCCCATGTCCCGCTTCCGGTAAATCAACCCCCTTTCTCCAGCTCATTAATGGCATGCCTGGCGGTAATACAGCTTACGCTGTATTGTTTGCAGATGGATCTTTCCGTACAGAATGATATGCCATATGCCTATCATACCAACCTTCCTTTTGATTTCACGCGATATACTGTATCTGGGATAAATGTATAATTCGAAATCAAAATATATAATAATAGATACAAATATGTCAAGCTAAAACAGGAAAAGAGTTTGATATATTTATATTTTATATCAAAATATAACAGGATAAAAAGGAAATAATGTGTAAAATGCCACCAAAAAAATATATCTGAGGGTTGACAAAAAATATATGCAATGGTATGTTATATATATCAAACGAGCCAAATGGTATACCAAATAAAAATGAAGTATTATATTACATTTTTCCGGCTCTTTCAAAGATATAAATAATGCAAGGTAAGGATTGAGAGGAGAGAGAATCTTATGAATTCAAGAAAAGAAGAAAAGAAGAAAAAATCGCATTTGACAAGAGCAAAGCTGAAACGATTTTACCCCCTATACATAATGGCTCTGCCGGCGATCGTATTGCTTTTTTTGTTTTCATATCTGCCTCTTGCAGGATTGATTATTGCCTTTAAAGATTATAAATTCTCCGGCGGGATTTTCGGGAGCCCCTGGATTACGCCCTGGTATAAGAACTTTGAGATATTATTCAATAATACAGCGGCATTTAACGCTATCCGCAATACCCTGTATTTGAACCTCCTGTTTATTATCGTTGGAACCTCCTTTGCAGTACTGCTGGCTATCTGCTTCAATGAAATCCGGCATAAATGGCTGAAGAAAATAACCCAGTCCTTAACCTTCCTGCCTTATTTTATATCAACGGTAGTGGTTGGTATCTTTGCGTCCGGCCTGCTGGGATATGAGACAGGAACGATCAACCGCATCATTGAAGCGTTTGGCGGAGAAAAGATAGCTTTCTATATGGAAGCCGGTTACTGGCCCCTAATCATGCTCATCGTCAATATCTGGAAGGGGGCGGGCTATAGTGCCATTGTGTATCTGGCCGCTATTGCCGGAATCGACCCTACTTATTATGAGGCGGCTGAAATTGACGGTGCCGGGAGATTCCGTCAGGTGTGGAATATTACCTTGCCGCTGCTTAGGCCCACCATTATCGTTTTGACTATAATGTCTGTCGGCAGGATCATGAATTCGGATTTTGGACTGTTCTATAATGTAACAGGTGATATGCCGCCGCTGTATTCCACTGTTGATGTGATCGACACCTACATATACAGGGCACTTAGGCAGATGGGTGATATCGGTATCTCATCGGCGGCAGGATTTTTCCAGTCCATTGTTGGTTTTGTGCTGGTTCTGATCAGCAATAAGGCAGCTGACCGGTTTGAAAAGGGCTCGGCATTATTTTAAAACAGAGAGGGAGAGGGTTAAATATGAGAAAATGTAAAATCACCGTAGGTTATGTAGCTATCTTACTATTTGTCTGTGCATTTGCACTTATATGCCTGTATCCGTTCCTGCTTGTAATAAGCGGTTCCTTTACGAGCAATGTCGCGGCAATTCAATATGGGTTCAGGCTGATTCCGGGTGAATTCACCACAGCAGCCTATAAAACCCTGTTTAAGGATATTTCAAGTATTGTCAATGGATATAAGGTTACTGTTTTTGTTACGGTGGTGGGTACTGCCTGTTCCCTGCTGATCAACAGCATGATGGCATATGTGCTTTCCAGAACCAGTCTGCCGGGGCGGAAAATTATTAATCTTTATGTATTGATCACCATGCTCTTCAACGGAGGTATGGTACCCTGGTATATCGTATGTACACGGTATCTGCATCTGCAGAACACTATATGGGCGCTGATTGTTCCGATGCTGGTAAATGCCTGGAATATATTCCTGATCCGCAACTTTTTTTCTTCCATCTCCACCTCCATGCATGAATCCGCATTATTGGACGGAGCCGGCGAATTTACCATATATTCAAAAATTTATGCGCCGCTCTCGAAGCCGGTCATAGCTACGGTACTGTTGTTTACAGCACTTGGATACTGGAATGACTGGTGGCACGGACTGATGCTGATTGAGGACAGAAACCTGCAGCCCCTGCAGATGCTTCTGCGCAGTGTGGTTTCCAATATACAGTTTCTGCAGACGGCGGATCCCTCTCCGGAGATACAGGCGCTGATGGCATCAATTCCGGGAGATGGGCTGAAAATGGCGCTGGTGGTGCTCACAACAGGTCCGATTATTTTACTTTACCCTTTTGTACAGCGTTACTTTGTAGCCGGGATCATGGTCGGAGGCGTTAAGGAGTAAGTCAAATACCACGGTGATTTGCAGCAAAAGCTGCTCACAATATTATTTTAAGGAGGTAAGAAATATGAAAAAGAAAGTAAGAACAGCCTCATTGCTTATGGCGCTGATCTTGGCGTGCACAACATTGGCCGGATGCGGTGACTCCGAAAAAACAGACACAATCGCAACAGATCCAACCGTATCAGACAATAAACAGAGCACAACCGCTGACCCAGGAACATCTGCGCCGGCTGCACTTGAACATGTGACACTCAAGTTTTATTTCTTCGACGGCAAGAAAACAGAAACTGATCAGGTATGGGAAGAGATCGCCAACTATGTAAATGAGAACTACGGATTGAATGTAAGCTTTGACGTACAGTTTATCGCAGGTACGGATTACAAAGATAAGATGCTGGTAAAGGCTGCCGGGGGAGACAAGTGGGATTTGAATTTTGAAGGTGACTGGGTAAGCTATTACCAGATGATCAATAAAGATGCTTATCTGGCTTTGGATGACCTGCTGCCGGAGTATGCGCCGAATCTTTATCAGACCTACCTGGAATCAGGAGTACTTGATGCGGCAAAGAAGAACGGAAGCATTGTAGCGCTGCCCTGGACAATGCGTATGAATCAGCGTCCTTATTTCCAATGGAGGGGTGACCTTGCGGAAGCAGCCGGCCTGAATATTGATCCGGCAAGCATTGAAACCATGGATGATGTGGAACGTGTGCTGGCATTGCTGAAGGAAGCATATCCGGATCTTTATACTATTGAGTGTTCTTCGCTTAACGTACAATTACTGCAGGAAAACCTGATATCAATCGGCAATAACTTTGTAGTAAGTCTGGATGATCCGGAATTTAAGGCAATCCCTGTGGAGCAGACAGATGCATACCGAACGATGGCAGAATACGGTGAGAAATGGCAGAAAGCTGGTTATATCTGGACGGATGTACTGACGGATAAGCTGGATCATAACCAATTGATTGACCAGGGGAGGCTGCTCACAAAATGGGGAGATCGGGAAACTACCACGATCCAAAGATCCTGGGTGGATGAAGAGGCTTATTGGGATTATAATATGTTATATCCTGATAAGCTGTGGGTAAACCGCACACCTCTTGCAAACTGCCTGTGTATCCCTGCAACGGCAGAAAATCCTGAAAGAACGCTGATGTTCCTTGAACTGTTACATACGGATCAGGATTTATATGACATGGTTCATTACGGAATCCTTGGCCTGACCTACGAACTGGACGGGGAGATTGCGGTATATCCGGAAGGTATGAATTCATCCAATTCCAATTATATGGATTGGGGCGGTCGCTGGGCAATGTGGGATTCAAATTTCATACGTCCCACCGAACAATATTATGAAGGATACTGGCAGGAACAGGCAGATTTTGCAGATAATTATGAATACAATATAATTTCGCCTCTGGATGGTTTTAACTTTGATACGGAGCCTGTGAAAACGGAAATGACACAGCTGAATCAGCTTTACACTGAAGCCCATAAGATGATTGAGGTTGGTCTGGCCGGTGATGCGGATGCGGCGGTGGATAAACTGATCCAGGACAGAAAAAATGCAGGAATGGATAAGGTACTTACAGAATTACAGAAACAAATAGATGAATTTTTAGCAAATAAATAATAAGACCCCCATGGTGTAAAGTCATGTTCAAAAACCACCCTGTTTTCTCCCGGGTGGTTTTTGAATAAAGGAAAAATATGGCGGAGGAAAGGTCGGAAAACAGGGGTGAGGTATGATTACGATTAAGAAAGTCAGGGCGATCCTGACAGCGCCTGCCGGGATCAACCTAATCGTGGTTAAGGTGGAAACCAGTGAACCGGAGCTCTACGGTCTGGGATGCGCTACCTTTGCCTACAGGGAAAAGGCTGTAAAATGCATGGTGGAGGAATATCTGGATCCTTTGCTGCAGGGTAGAAATATATCGGATATTGAAGATCTGTGGCAGCTTATGAATCAAAATTCTTATTGGCGGAATGGCCCGGTGATCAACAATGCCATTTCCGGCGTAGATATGGCATTGTGGGATATAAAAGGAAAGCTGGCGGGAATGCCGCTGTATGATTTGCTGGGCGGTAAATCCAGGCAGGGCGCAGCCGTGTACCGCCATGCAGACGGCCGGACGCTTGCGGAGATTACGGAGAATGTCAGGAAATTCATGGAAGAGAATGTACGGCATATCCGGATCCAATGGGGCGGATACGGCGGCCGGGCGGAAGGGATGAATAAACCTGTGGGAGCACCGGAAGGCTGCTATTATTGTCCTGACCAGTATATCAGAAATACCTTGAAGCTGTTTGAGCATGTGCGCCGGGAAATCGGCTTTGAGATAGAGCTTCTTCATGATTGCCATGAAAGGATGCCTGCCGCCGAAGCAGTACGCCTGGCTAAGGAGCTTCAGCCTTATCGGTTGTTTTTCCTGGAGGATGTCCTTTCTCCGGAGCAGGGAGAATGGCTTTCCATGATACGGCAGCAATGTACGACGCCGATTGCCCTTGGGGAATTATTTAATAATCCCAGGGAATGGGATAATCTGATTGCCAACAGGCTGATTGACTTTATCCGTGTACATATCAGTCAGATTGGCGGCATTACGCCGGCACGGAAGCTGGCCATATTCTGTGAACAGTTTGGTATTCGTACCGCGTGGCATGGACCGGGCGATGTGTCACCGGTAGGGCATGCGGCGAATATCCATCTGGATCTGGTATGCCGCAATTTTGGAATTCAGGAATGGAGCGGGATTAAGGAAGCCGCAGCGGAAGTATTCCCCGGCAGTCCGGTTCTCAAGGATGGGTATGTATATGTGAATGAGAAGCCGGGACTGGGAATTGATATAAATGAGAAGCTTGCAGAAAAGTATCCATGTAAGACGGAGGTAACGGTCTGGACACAGACACGTATTCCGGATGGGACCTTATATACACCATGACGGACAGGAGATGAGGGTATGTCAGAACAAAACAGAAAAAGAGCATTTGTAACCGGCGGCAGCCGGGGAATCGGAAGAGGAATCGTCCGCATGCTGTCCCGGGGCGGGTATGATGTTTCTTTCACTTATCACAGTAAGGCGGAGGAAGCGGCAGCCCTGCAGGCAGAAGTGATAAAGGAAGGTCATGCTTCTTATCTCTATCAGGCGTCCATGGAAGAAGAAAGGGTTCCCGAGAGGGTAACGGCCAGAGCAATAGAAGATTTGGGCGGGATTGACCTTCTTGTATGCAATGCCGGCCTGACACAGCATAATGACTTGTTATCCTTAGAACAGAAGCTGATAGATTTTGTATATGCACTGAATTACCGTTCTTATATAATGTGTGCGAAAATTGCCGCAGAAAATATGGTGAAACGGGAAGTAAAAGGAAATATTATTTTTATCACTTCTACAAGGGGAATCAGGGCATATCCGGAGGATGCCATTTACGGAGGCTTAAAGGCAGCACTTAGCCGTACTGCGGAGTCGATGGCACTGGATATGGCCGGATACGGGATCCGTGTAAACTGTGTGGCACCGGGAGCAACAAAAGTCCGCGGAGAATTCACGCAGGCGGAATTAGCAGAGGGAGAGTTTGCCGGAAGGATTCCTTTGGGACGGAAAGGAAGCCCGGATGAAGTGGGGTGTCTGGTGAGGTATCTGGCTTCCGAAGAGGCTTCCTATATAACCGGGACTACAGTGAAAATAGATGGCGGTCTGATTCTGCCGGGAATGCCGGAAGAGTAAAGCGGAACAGGAGAATTTGACATGGAGAAACAACCGGAAGAAAAACAATATTTACTGACCGGAGGATATAACCGGGAGAATGGCGGAGGAATCTGTTCCTGGCTATGGAACCGGAAATCAGAGGAGTTTACCCTGTGTTGTGTGGAGGAGACCTGTGAAAATCCCTCTTATCTGGCAATGCATCCGGATGGAAACATTATATATGCGGCTAATGAAGTGGATGAGACTGCAAAGATAACTGCCCACCGTTTCTGCCGGGAAACAGGAAGCATAGAGTTCATCAATGCAGTTACGGCCCAGGGAGCAGGTATGTGCCATCTGATTGTAAACGACTCTCGGACCGTGGTGTATGGCGGGAATTATACTTCCGGAAATATTGTAGCCTTTCGCCTGAAGGAAGACGGCAGCCTTGGCAAAGAGCTTTCCAATATACAGCATAGAGGAGCAGGCGTCCATAGCAGGCAGAGAGGTCCCCATGTGCATCAGCTATTATTTGATGAAGGAGGGAGTCATTTAATTGCAGTTGATTTTGGACTGGACGCACTGTTTACCTATGGATTGGATGAACATGGGCGGATCCTTGCGGAATCCTGTATAAAAAGTCCGCTTCCTGCCGGAGAAGGTCCCCGGCATATGGTATTTTCTCCCGGTGGATCTGTTAAAGATAAGTATGCTTATCGGGATAAGTATGCTTATCTTATTACGGAACTGGGAAATAAGTTATTTTGCTTAAGCTATAACACGGATACCGGTGCCTTTATCACTCTTGAAGCTCTGCCGCTTCTTGAACCGCAGGAAATGAAAGCGGAGAATACCGGAGCCGAAATCCTGATTTCTCCGAAATCCGGGCTTCTTTATACCTCTATCCGGGGCGTGGATGAAATAATCTCCGTAAAGCCCGGACAGCAGGAACCACAAATGAAGATCTCCGGTCGTTTTAAAAGCTTTGGCCGGATGCCCCGAATGTTTTCCTTCAGTGGGGACGGAGGGTACATGTTTATTGCAAATCAGCAAAGCGGTAATGTAGCGGCAGTCCGGATGCAGGGAGAAGAAGGTGTGCTGTGCAGAGAAATTCCCATTCCGGATGTAAGCTTTGTTATGCAGATATAATTATTAATACGATTCACAGTGGTTGTCATGTTCAGTGAAGCTGTGCATGGTAACGTTTCAGGTACATTTAGATAAATATATTTCATAATATGATGGAGGTGGTTGACCATGATGGCAGACAGACAAATAGACCGCATGCTTCGAAAATTAGTCCGTCTGGAAATGACGCTGGGTGAGCGGATGTTTCAGGTAGTAGATCATGTGGAAGTAAAATGGTATCAGACAAGAGAAAGGCTGCATCAAATACCGGATGCTTCTTTTTTTTCCGCTTGTGAAAAAGGGGACTCATGGGGCGGGACGGATGTTTTTTGCTGGTTCCTTGGTACTTATATTCCAGGAGAGGAACTTCAGGGGAGAACACTCTATCTTTACCCGAAGACAACCGGTTATGAAGCCATGCTGTGGGTAGACGGACTTCCCCGGGGAATCTATGCGGCAAAATTCGTGGAACAGTCTCATGGCAATCATTATTGCGATATGCTGGTCGGCAGTGCCCAGGCCGGGCAGCCTGTCAGTATAGCTCTTGAGTATTTTGCCGGCAATTTCTGCATTGGAACCCTGCCCTTGGTTAATGAAGAAAAAAGAGATTTCAGGTATCAGGTGGGTTCTATGGATATTTGTATCCGGGATGAGTTATATGCAGAGTTTTTGTTTGACCTTAAGGTTGTAAACCAGCTTGCGGCAGCGCTCGATAAAAATAACTTCCGCCGGGCGGATCTGATCCGTGCTTTAATAAAAGTGCATGAGCGGGTATACTATTCTCCCGGGGATGTGGAGGAAGAAGCTTTCCGTGAAGCCCTGAAGGAAGCCCATCCTTACCTGAAAGAAGTACTTGCCCGAAAGAATTCTCCTTCGGCACCCTATGCCGGACTGATCGGACATTCCCATATGGACACGGCCTGGCTCTGGAGCATGGAGGAAACCGTGAAAAAATGTGCCAGAACCTATGCCAACCAGCTCAGCCTGATGGAACAATATCCCGGGTATTTATTCGTGCAGAGCTCAGCATACCATACGGAGATGGTCAGACGCAACTATCCGCTTTTATTTGAGAGGATTGCAGATGCCGTGAAGAGCGGACACTATGAACCAAACGGCGGCGTGTGGGTGGAATGTGACTGCAATATACCCACCGGTGAGATGATGGCCCGACAGTTCGTGTGGGGACAGCGCTATACCCGCAGGTATTTTGGCTATACTTCAGATACCTTCTGGCTGCCGGACACTTTTGGCTACAGTGCGGCCATTCCCCAGATCATGAAACTGAGCGGGATTCAATATTTCCTGACAACAAAAATGGCATGGAACGATACCAATCAATTTCCCTATGACAGCTTCTGGTGGCGGGGAATTGACGGCACGCAGGTGCTGACTCATCTGAATAAGACCCACGTATGGCCTGATCCCAAAAGCCTTATGGAATATGTCGTGGATGGACAGGAATCCGGTAATTGTATCAAAGAAAAAATTGTGACGGACAAAAGACTGATTTCCTTTGGGTTCGGTGATGGCGGCGGCGGTCCCCAGTTTGAAATGCTGGAGATTGCGCGGCGTATAGAAGACCTGGAAGGACTGCCCAGAACCCGATACACCACAGTCAGCCGGTTTATGCGGCAGCTGGAAGCGGAAATGACAGAGCCTTCCTTATACAGCGGGGAATTATACCTGGAATTGCATCGGGGAACACTGACAAACCAGCATACCATTAAAAGGAACAACCGGCTGGCAGAGATTGCCCTGCATAACCTGGAGTACTTCACCGTGCGCAAGGCAGTGGCTGAAAATACAGCCGCATCAGCAGAAGCTATCAATCCCCTGACCGAAACGCTGCTTGTAAACCAGTTTCACGATATCCTGCCGGGAACCTGTATTCCGGAAGTCCACGAACAAGCCCGAAAAGAAGTGGGTAATATGATCCGGGCTGCCGAAACGCTTACAGGAATACTTCTTAACCGCACAACCGAAAGCGGCATAACAATCAGCAATACCACCTCCTTTACCCGTAAGGATGTGATTTACCTGGAAAGCGGCAGATACCTTGACAGCCGCCTGCCGCAGCAGCAGATACAGACAATTGACGGGAAAGAAAAAATTGCGGTTGCAGGAATGGAGCTTACTCCATTTTCCTCTGTGAGCTGTCATTTTACTGTGGGAACTGCCGCACAACCAACAATTGATCATGAAAAAAGTCCCCTTGCAAATGAAGAATCCCCGTTCTCATTGGAAGGAAATAAGCTTACCACACCGTACGCCGAAATCGAATTTGATGAGTGGGGATATATCGCGTCTTTCCGGGATATGACGGCCGGAGGCCGCCAGCTCTGCAGCAAAGAGGGATATGCTTTTAATACGTTTCTCCTTGCCGAGGATGTTCCTTCCGAATGGGATAACTGGGACATTGATGCAGATCTGGATTATAAATTCAGACCGGTTAAGGAACTGCTTTCAAGGGAAATTGTCTCCTGGGGATGTGTAGAACTGCGGATCCGCAGTACTTACTGCCTGACAGGCAAATCAAAGCTTGTCCAGGACATGATATTTTATGCGGATTCTCCTCTGGTGCGGTTTGAAACACTGGTTGACTGGCAGGATCATCACCGTTTCCTGAAAACTGCTTTCGATACTGCTCTGCATGTAAGTGAGGCAAGACACGAAATACAGTTTGGCCATGTAAAAAGACCCACTACCAGAAATAATGATATAGAAAAAGCTAAGTTTGAAGTATGTGCCCACAAATATTCGGATTTGTCGGAAGCACGGTATGGTTTTTCTATATTAAATGACTGCAAATATGGGATATCAACAAAGGATTCCAGTCTGCGCCTGTCTCTTCACAAAGGCGGAACCCGGCCTGATTATAAAGGAGATTTGGGTGAACATTATATGGTATATGGAATATTACCTCATAATAGCGGTTTCTGTACGGAAGCCGTGGTTAAACCGGCTTATTTAATGAATTACAGACACGTGGTTTCTGACGGCCGGCTGGAACATACACCATTACTTACGATAGATGCGGATCATATTATTGCAGAGACAGTAAAACCCTGTGAGGATGAGCAGAATGCCTTTATCATCCGCTTATATGAGTGCGAGGGTGCATTTGGCTATACTACAATAAAGGTACCCAGTGCTAAAAAAATGACAGAGACGGACATTCTGGAAAGCCAGGTGGGAGAAAGCCTGGAAGGAAATTCTATGCCACTGGAATTTAAGCCATTTGAGATTAAGACACTAAAAATAGAGTATTGAAAGTGAGAGATCTGATGAAGAAAACAGTACACATTATTTCACATTCCCACTGGGATCGGGAATGGTATAGGGCATTTGAACGGCATAGAATGAAGCTGATCGACTTGATTGATGAATCCATGGATCTATTTGATCAGGATAGCGGTTTTCAGAATTTCCATGCAGGTCCGTGGTATATCCTGCAGGATGAATTCCTGACCAGCCCGGAGTCGAATATCCGGAATCTGTTGATTGGTATGCAGGAAGCAGAAGAATTTGGCAAAGCATGCAAAATCGGATATTTTCCGGATGCTTTTGGCAATGCCGGGCAAATGCCGCAGATTCTGAAGCAGGCCGGCATGGAAGCAATTGTGTTTGGACGGGGTGTGAAGCCGGTTGGATTTGATAACATGGCTCTTGGCGGAGAATATGAATCCTTTTATTCCGAGATGATGTGGGAATCACCGGACGGAAGTTCACTGCCCGGCCTTTTGAAATTGCAACAATCGGTCTGGTACAAAGCTTAAAAGAGAGGTAATAGGGATGGGAAAGTATAAAGATCCCCGGCTTTCAGCCGAAGAGCGTGCCGAAGATCTGCTGCAGTGTATGACACTGGAAGAAAAAGCAGCACAGATGGATATGATTCGCGGGGTAGAGTTTGCAACAAAGGTGCATGAAGCCCACTTTTGTTCAGTAGATGAAAATTCAGATTTTTACTGGGATAAGGTGAGGGAAAGTATTGGAAAACGCGGAATAGGTTTTGTACACGATGTCTATTCCATTCCGAAGGTACTAAACAGGTTACAAAAATATATGGTGGAGGAAACACGTCTGGGGATCCCCTGTATCTTCACAGGAGAAGCTCTGCATGGGATTTCCTGGCCGGGTGCGACGATATTTCCGATGCCTATCAGTATGGGAGCGGCTTTTCATCCGGAATTGACAAAGGAAGTGGGGCATGCAATAGCTGCGGAGACCAGAAGTCTGGGGATACATGAGATTCTGGCTCCGAATCTGGATCTTGCGCGGGAACCAAGATGGGGCAGGGTGGAGGAAACCTTCGGCGAAGATACCTATCTGTCTTCGCAGATGGCATATGCCATCGTGACCGGAGAGCAGGGAGCGGACATCAGCGCCCTGGATGCCGTTATGGCAGAACCGAAACATTATTGTGTACATGGAATCCCAGAGGCGGGGACAAACTGTTCACCGGCAAGGGCGGGGATTCGGGAAATCGAAACGGCATACCTGCCTGTCTTTGAAGCCGGAATCAAAAAAGCAGGTGCATATAATGCAATGGCATCCTATAATAGTATTGATGGGGAAGCGGTTATCTGTTCCGAATATTATCTTCGTGAGACACTAAAAGGACGCTTTGGGCTTAAAGGTTATGTACGCGCGGATTTTGGCGCAGTGCACCGCCTTAAGGATAGCCACCATATGTCCAGGGATCACAAGGAAAGCATCGAGATGGCAGTAAATGGCGGCTTGGATGTACAGGGATTTGATTTCTCTAACGAGGTATGGCAGAATTCTCTGATCGAGCTGGTGGAGGAGGGACGGATCCGACAGGAAGTGATCGATGATTCTGTCAGAAGAATCCTGCGGGCTAAGTTCGAACTGGGCCTGTTTGAACATCCGTATACCGATGAGGTACATTACCGGGATGTGATACGCTGCCAGAAACACAAGGATATTTCTTACCAGACAGCGAAAGAGTCACTTGTTATGCTGCAGAATAAGAATCATTTTTTACCTCTTTCGAAGGATATCTCGTCCATCGCGGTGATTGGGCCGAGTTCCGGGATTCAGAGGATTGGAAGCTATGCTTCCGTACCCTATGGCTATGCCGTAAGCAGCGTTTATGAAGAGATTAAGAAGAAAGTCAGTGGCAGCTGCAAGGTACGTCAGGCAGACGGATGCGGCGTGACGGAGCATGATGTGGATCTGATTCCGAAATCATGGTATTGTAACGGCATCCGTATGGAGTATTATGCAAATGACTCCTTCGCCGGAGAGCGGATCGGTACGGAGATTGTCGAGATGATTCATTTCAACTGGATTTTGGCGAAGCCGCACAGAGATCTGGAATTCAACGGTTATTCTGTCCGGATGAGTACCAGAATCCGTGTCAATACTCATGATTTTTCTGATGCTGACCGTTTCATGGGGAAATTGGTATTTACCACCAATGACAGTGTACGGATTAGGGTAGATGGAGAGTATCTGATTGAAAGCTATGGGAATCAAAAGCAGCGGCTTCCGTACTGTGAGTTTGAATTTGTGAATGGGGCTGAGCATGACATCGTGATTGAATACGTCTGCGATGTCAATGGAAATGATCTGACCTTTTGTGTGGATCATCATGAAAATGATATCATCAAAGCAGTTGAGGCAGCAAGGGAAAGCGATGTCGTTGTTATGGTATGCGGAGATAACAAGGTAACCAGCGGGGAAGGCATGGACCGCAGTGAACTGAAGCTTTATGGCTTACAGAGAGAATTGATCGCTGAAGTAAGTAAATTGGGTAAACCGGTCATCCTGGTATTGGAAAATGGGAAACCTGTGGATTTGACTTATGAAGCCGCTCATCTGGATGCGATACTTGTGGCGTGGTTTGGCGGTGAATTTGGAGCAAAAGCAATCACGGATGTGCTGTTCGGAGATGTCAATCCATCCGGAAAGCTGCCGGTTACATTTCCAAAGGATATAGGACAGATTCCTTGTTACTATTCCATGCTGCCGGGCGGCAGTCCGGTGTATCTGGAGGGTACCAGGGAAGAACGTTTTGCTTTTGGATATGGACTCAGTTATACCCAGTTTACGTACAGTAATATGAGAATTCAGAAAAATGAAGGAGTTCATCAGTATACCGTAACTGCAGAGATCACCAACAGCGGCCCGGTTGCGGGGGAGGAAGTGGCACAGCTGTATGTGGCAGACATGTATTCCACGGTTGTGACGCCTTTAAAACTTCTGCAAGGATTCAGGCGGCTTGCTTTGCAGCCCGGTGAGACAAAGCAGGTGGCTTTTACACTGGATTTTGACAGTTTTAAATTATTAAATAAAAAGATGGAATGGGTTGTGGAACCTGGTGAATTTAAAATTATGGTGGGAGCCGACAGCAGAGATATCCGTCTGGAAGAAATCCTGATGATAGAAGGGTGAGGAAAATGAAGCGGTAACCGTAGCAGAGCGAAGCGACCTGGCAGTGCTCTGTCTTGGGCTGGATCCAAGCATCGAAGGCGAGGAAGGGGAAACCGATTGTTTATGGAAGGAAGAACCTACCGGTATCTGGATAAAGAACCACTGTATCCGTGCAGAGGACGTTTTGCAAATCTATGTAAAAGTGCTGGATTCAAAATTTGCAGTGCCGAATTACAGTCTGTGTGCCATGCAGCCATTTACACTCCGGTCGGGAGAGGCCATGCAGCTCACTTTGACGGTAAATAAAGGAA
>Ga0153972_1000118_pt1 | contig 22342 bp, 23 predicted proteins | sample TSGA056MetaG_FD_104732 | JGI IMG/M metagenome (GOLD analysis project Ga0153972, IMG submission 104732) | Attine ant fungus gardens microbial communities from Georgia, USA - TSGA056 MetaG | ecosystem: Host-associated > Fungi > Mycelium > Unclassified | place: USA: Georgia, George L Smith State...
CCCATACGTTCTTCCATGTATTGTGTGGCCTCGCGCCCGGTTATTGGCGGCTTTTCCCAAAGGCATTCCATGACGCTCCATTCCGAAGCCGTGAGATTTATACTCTTTGTATCCATAGTATCCTACCCCTCATTGGTTACGATTGTAAACACATTATATCACGGGTTGGTTACATCTGTCAACACTAAAAAATATTTGCGATAAAACCAATTTCTTTTATAATAGGAACAATTAGTGTATACTTTGGTCGCATATAGATAGAGAGGTTAAATATTGCTTGGGACTGAAACCGGCTGGAACATTCAAGCCCTTATGAACATTCGCAGTAATCAGGAAATTCCGTTCTTTCAGCCGGAATATATAAAAGCGGTCATGGCGAATTTGGTCAAACGCGCCATTGAAGAACATGGCTTACAGCCAGTATTGGAAGTAGTTCGGGAAATGCCCTGTGACGAGGATTTCGAGAGGTGGGATACCAATGTCCGCAAGGATTTTATTCGCAAGTGGCATCATACGCGCTCAAAGCGTGTGCAGACGGTTTCACTGGAAGAGTACATGGAGGACGAGGAAAGCGGAATCCATGAGATTGAGGACAGCTCTGCTGCGTTTGAGGATGGCATCATTAACACGCGGGGGTGGCGGTATCGTGTTTATGATACTGCCACCCCTTTTTTGTTTACTCAGTCATTCGTTTCTTTCGTGGGCCTCTCGGCTTGGATTCCGGGCGCTGCTTCACACCATTGGGGAAGAAATTGTAGTCGAAATAGAGCAATAATCCGAACCCGTCACCGACAGGAATTAGCTGCCGTTGTTGGTTCGGATTATATGGGTTTGGTGCCGCTGGTGGGACTCGAACCCACACGCCATTGCTGGCAAAGGATTTTGAGTCCTCCTCGTCTGCCAATTCCAACACAGCGGCGAACATTTTTGCAATACGATTGATTATACAGCATCGGTGCAGAAATTTCAAGTCTTTTTTGTAAACGCCTACAGCACTTGCAAATTGTAAGTTTACACGCCCGGCAAAAACACCCGGCACCTCAAGCCGCAATTTCGTTTGCAGCTTTATAGCGTCGTGCCCGCTTGATTGCCCCAATCACTTCTTTTTATATCTTCTTCCTAATATGCATCCCTGCCGCCTGCGGCCCCCGCGTCGCAGGCGGTTTTGCTTTAGTCCGGCGGCGGGCGAAGAAGCCGGATGTTTACCGGGATACGTCTATTTCCCGTTAGCCCAAAGAAATATTGTCCATGCCGTTTTGCTCAAATTCCGCGATATATTCGTCCATCCGTTTTGTAAATTCATGGAAGTCGTCCGGGCTTACATGCTCCTGGTCCATGTCTCTGCGCGCCATCTCCTCCGCTAGGATTTCAAAGAAAACCGTGTCCTCATAATCCATAATGGCCTCATGAATGCCGCCCTCTACATACGCCCTGGAGGGAGCGACGCCATCCTTGTGGATCTCAAGCAGCGTGTGCATACCGGCCTTTAAACAATGGGCAAAGATTTTCGCTTCGAGATTGTCGTAGCCAGTGAAGCGGTCGCCGCCACGGGTGGAATTCAGCATCCAGTTCCCGGTGTACACAAGATCCAGCAGCAGCCTGAATTCCTGCTTCGTAAGCTCGATTTGCATGGGTGCTCTCCTTCTGGTACGGAACACATGGCGTTCCTGTATTTCGCCCGCGCACACCGCGGACGCGGTCCGTGCCGGACCGGAATCCTACTCTCCATAGTATAGCATATGCAGAATTGTATTTCCATATAAAATAAAAGTATATTTAAAGAATGGCCGGGCGCAGGTAGACAGTAGATTTCTCCGTCCGGCTGTGGTATAATAGCCGCTTGACGGCTGTTATACATTTTCATAAACACTCGGGTTCGGGCCGTCCCGGATCCGCGGAGGGTCGGATGCATAAGGGAATTGAAAGCGCCATTGGCGTATTTGACTCTGGACTGGGAGGGCTGACGGCCGTGGCGCGGCTAATGGAGTTGCTGCCCGGCGAGGATATCATTTATTTGGGCGATACCGGACGTGTCCCCTACGGGGGCCGGTCAAGGGAGACGATCATCAAATACGCGCGCCAGGATATCGGCTTCCTGATGGCACAGGACATTAAGGCGGTACTCGTCGCCTGCGGCACGGTCAGCACCACCGCGCTGGAGATCGTGGCGGAGGAATGCGCCGTGCCGGTCTGCGGCGTCGTGGAGCCCACAGTGGCGCGGGCCGCCACCGTCACCCGGAACGGAAAAATCGGCCTGATCGGAACCGTGGCCTCCATCCGCAGCAACGCCTACAAGCGGCGACTGGGGGAGATCGCGCCGGAGGCGGCGGTTTACAGCGCGGCCTGCCCCCTGCTTGTGCCGTTGGTGGAAAACGGTCGGATCAGGCCCGGCGATATTGTGATTGAAACGGTGGTACGGGACTATCTAGCGCCCCTCAAGGAGGCGGGGATAGACACGCTGATTTTGGGCTGTACCCATTACCCGCTGCTCAGCCCGGTGATATCCGCTTTCATGGGTCCGGAAACAACTCTGATCAATTCCGGCGGCGCGGCAGCGGAATATATGGCGGCGGCCCTTGGTGAAATGGGCCTTTTGCGGGCAGACGGTCAGGCCGGGACATACCGGTATTATGTCAGCGACAGCACGGAGGGGTTTTCCAAGGAGGCCTCTGCGTTTCTGCAGAAGGATGTGCGCGGGGATGTAGTACAGGTGAATATGGACAGCTTTTGACAGGCATGTCCGATTTGTATATAATAGAACTTCGCTAGGATTTTTTGATAATTGAGGTACGAGGCAGTGAAAGACGTGATTATTTCAATAAAAGGGATTCAGACGATGGGGCCGGAGCTTCCGGTAGACAGCGACTCCATTGAGTTGATTACGGGCGGCCAATATCAGCATAGCGGAGACGAGATGGTGCTATCCTACATGGAAAGCGAGATGACCGGGATGGAGGGAACGAAAACCACCTTCCGCATCAGCCCGGATAGGGTGGTGCTGACCCGGGAGGGGGCGGTGGAATCGGAGATGGTGTTCCAGCAGGGGCGGAAGCATGTGTTCCTGTATAATACACCCTTCGGCGCCACGACCATGGGCGTGGATACCCAAAAAATCCGGAATAAAATGCACGAGGACGGCGGGCGGATGGAGATCAACTATACGATCGACGTAGACAGTATGGTGGTCAGCCAGAACTCGTTCGTGATCCATGTACGGGAAAACGCAACCGCCATCGGAATGAAACAATAAAGAGGAGAGCATCCATGTCCAATTTGATTGAGGCGGCAAAGACGCAGATTGAATCGTTGCTTGCAGCAGCGTATCGTGGGGCCCGGGAGAAGGGGACGCTGCCCCCGGGCGGAGACGCGGTGCAGGGCACCATTGATATCCCTCGGGATGTTAAAAACGGCGACTATGCCAGCGCTTGGGCCATGGCGGCCGCCCGGTGCCTAAAGAAGAAGCCCCTGGATGTGGCGCGGGCTATTGCGGAGGAGCTGGTTCTTTCCGATACTTATTTCCAGTCCGTTGAGATTGCCGGCCCCGGCTTTCTCAATTTTCAGCTGGCGGAGACGTGGTACCGGGCGGTACTGTGCGCCGTTCAGGCGGAAGGCCCCGGCTATGGCCGCTCCGACAAGGGCGCGGGGAAAAAAGTCATGGTGGAATTTGTATCCGCCAATCCCACGGGGCTGATGACCGTGGGTAACGCCCGGGGCGGCGTTTTGGGCGATACCATGGCTGCCGTTTTGGAGCGGACAGGCTACGATGTCTGGCGAGAGTTTTACGTCAATGACGCGGGGAATCAGGTGGCGCTGTTTGCCCAGTCGCTGCGGATTCGCTATATCCAGCTGCTCCGTGGGGAGGACGCTGCGGCGTTTCCCGAAAACGGCTATCACGGGGACGATATTAAGGAACTGGCGCGGGCCTTTTACGAGGAGAACGGGGAAGCCTGGCTGGACGCGCCGGAGGAAACGTGCCTGGCGGAGCTGGAGCGGTTCGGGCTGGAGCGGAATATTCAAAAGATGCAGGTGGATTTAGAGCGGTACGGCATCCGGTATGACCGCTGGTTCCGGGAGTCGGAGCTCCACAAGTCGGGAGCCGTGGCGGAGACCATGGCGCTGCTTCAGGAAAACGGCCATACCTACGAGAAGGACGGGGCGCTGTGGCTGAATTTGAGCAGCCTGGGCGGGGAAAAGGACGAGGTGCTGCAAAGAGCCAATGGCCTGTACACCTATTTCGCCGTGGATCTTGCCTATCACCGGGACAAATTCCAACGGGGCTTTGATAAGGTCATCGACGTGCTGGGTGCGGATCATCACGGCCACGCAATCCGCTTCAAGACAGCCTTGCCTGCCATTGGGGCGGACAAGGACCGACTGGACTTTCTCATCATGCAGCTGGTCCGCCTGACCCGGGACGGGGAGACGGTGCGGGTATCCAAGCGAACCGGGAAGGCCATCACCCTATCCGATCTTCTGGATGAGATCCCCAGGGACGCAGTGCGGTTCTTTTTTAACGCCAAGCCGGACACTCATCTGGAGTTTGACCTGGCCCTTGCCATCCGGGAGGACAGCGAGAATCCGGTTTATTATGTCCAATACGCGCACGCCCGGATTTGCAGCCTGATCGCCATGCTGTCGGCGGAGGGGGAGCCGGTGCGGGCCGCAGAGGATATTGACCTGTCAAAGCTGGATGGGGCCTACGAGCGGCAGCTGATCAAAACCCTGGCCCGCTTTCCGGATGAGCTGCTCCACGCCGCCAGAGACTATGATCCGTCTAAAATCAACAAGTACGCCCAGGAACTGGCGGCCAGCTTTCACGGCTTTTATAACAATTGCCGCATTAAAGGGACACAGCAAGCCGTGCTGGCGGCCCGACTGTGCCTGGCGGACGCTACGCGCGCCGTGCTTGCCTGCGCGCTGGCAGTGCTGGGCGTCAGCGCGCCGGAGCGGATGTGATGTTTTTCGTCTCGACAGTGCGGCATTGAAAAAAATCCTGCATCCATTGGCGTCAGGTTGATAGGGGCTGTAATAAAAGTCCCGCAGATAGAAGTATTGCACAAAAATTTCACTCAATTACCGTCTTGCAAAAGGTTTTTGAGTGGAATTTATTGTTTTATAACGCTATTTTTTGTACTGTTTGCTGCTTGAATTTGCTTTTGTTATAGCCCCTTAGCGTCGATCGTGCTTATTTAGGAATGTTAATATAAAACAAAAATGTAAAAAGATATTGACATTTCATTCGGCTCATGGTATCCTGCAAATGTAAAGAGGATTTAACATTTGTAAGGAGGACTTTAGCGTGAAAAAAAAGTGGAGAGCTGATGAAATGGAGATGGCTATCAATTTCAAATCAATGAGGATATCTTGGGTTTTTGTTGTTGTAGCATTAACCGTTTGGTGTTTAGTCGTTCTCATAAAAGATGGCGATGTACCTTTTGTACCTTTCATGATTTTATGTGTTCAAAACATAATCTTTTTTTCATGTACGCTTATCTATAAGCGCACATTGAGCGGAAATGAAAAAAAGCTGGATAATGAAAATGAAGAATGATATAAAATTATTGAGAAAAAAGATAGGGTTAAGGCAAGCGGATGTTGCAGAAAAAGTAGGCGTGACACGTCAAACAATTATTGCAATTGAAAATAACAAATACAACCCCACTTTAGAACTTGCTATGAGGTTGGCTAGACTGTTAAAAACACCTATTGAACAGATTTTTTATCTAGAAGATTAGTATTGCTGTTTTGCAGCGTAAATTATCTGCATATTGCCAGTATCGCGCAAAGCAAATAGTGAATCAACAGTAAAGCAGCGGCGGATAGGCGAGCCTCCTGTTTGTGCTGCAAACAGGAGGCTCGGCGAAGAATAAGGGGCAAGCAGACTGGGCATTCTTCGAGGCTTTCCGCCTAAAGGAAAACGGCGAGGATAAGACATTGCCGTTCCTGTACAAAGTTTAATCACCACTATTGTACATTTTCAGATTGCCATTGACAGCGCGGAATATGTAAGCACATAAAATAGTGATGATCCATAAAGCGAAAAACCTTATTTTTTAAGAGATACCACAAGATATGGGATAAATGCAAATTGAAAAATTGATGACCTGTAGGCGAGGATGCCTTTCAATTTGAGGGGCGGCAGTCAGTCAGGCTGCGTCAATTGCCAACGCAGCGTTCTCTCTAGTTTTATTTTTAACTTTCCATTGATAAATGGCTTTTGCCATGGTATAATCAAAAAACAATTTAATGTATCAAAGTGTTCCGGCGGCTTAACATTTTCATCGGGAATAAGTTGAAAGGAGGATGCCGCCCGGATTAACAGGGAACGCGGAGAGCGCTTTGTTAGCGCTTAACCGCACGGTACCGCCACTGTAGGCGCGTATCCACCGCTCGTTGACAAAAGTCAGTCACTGTGATCACCACGGTAAGGCAGAGCGGCGGATTGTGGGACAGGCCACAAACGCGAGAGTCAGGAGACCGGCTTTGGTTTATCTTGCCAGACCTGCGGGTACAGGTTTCGGTGAGCTTCGCGTGGAAATCGGTCGCGGAGACGCTCAAAGCGTCTCCGCGTTTTTTGTTGTTTAACCCCGATGAACAGCAGCAGAAGAACCGATTATGTTGATGAACGCAGTTTCTTCTGAAATAAAATAAATTACGAAATGGAGAATTTCACATGAAGGCAACAAAAATTCTATCACTGTTGGGGATAATTGTGCTAGTGCTGTCATTGTTTACCGGATGTTCAAACAGCGATAGCGGCACGCCCGCCAATACGAACACACTCTCAGTTTCTGGTTCAGACACGCTCACCGAACCCGATGATGACGCCTACGAGGAAGGTACTTCCGAGACGGACAATATCGTGAACACCACGGCCGCTGATAAGGTGATTCTTGTGGTCAGCTTTGGCACGAGCTTTAATCAGAGCCGCAGCCTTGCTATCGGCGGCATCGAAACCGCGATTCAAAACGCATATCCCGATTATCAGGTTCGCCGGGCGTTTACCAGCCATGTTATTATCGATAAGCTGGCCGAGCGCGACAATCTGAATATCGACAACGTGGAAGACGCTATGAACAGACTGGTGCTGGATAAGGTTAAGGAGGTTGTGATTCAGCCGACCCACATAATGTCCGGCTACGAGTACAATGATATGATCTCCGAGGTAATGCCGTTTGCCGACAAGTTTGAGAGCTTCAAAATCGGCAAGCCCCTGCTCACCGACGATGCCGACTATGATGAGGTGGCCGAGTTGATTGTAAATGAAACCTCCGGGTTCAGAGCGGACGATACGGCCATCGTTTTCATGGGACACGGTACAGAGCATGAAGCTGGGGCTGCTTACACAAAACTTCAAGACATAATGACCGCAAAAGGTTATAACGACTATGTAATCGGAACGGTCGAGCCCGGAATCGAAATCGGGGATGTACAGGAAATGCTATCTACGATGGACGTAACAAAAGTCGTCCTGCGCCCGCTGATGGTTGTCGCCGGAGATCACGCCAACAACGACATGGCGGGCGACGAGGAGGATTCATGGAAAGTGGTTCTCACCGAAGATGGCTACACCGTGGAAACCGTTCTTGAAGGGCTGGGACAAATCAAGGGCATACAGGACATTTACATACGCCATATTCAAGACGCAATCAGTTCAACCTCGCTGAGCGTAACACCGACGGCAAATGCCGTCGGGGTTACCGCGGGCAGGATTAAGAACGGCTCCTATTCTATTGAAGTCGATTCCGACACTTCCATGTTTCGTATCGAGGATTGTCAGTTAACCGTAGAGGACAACGGCATGACGGCGGTGATAACGCTGAGCGGGCAGGGTTATGAAACGCTTTATATGGGTACGGTGGAGCAAGCGCTTGCGGATAGCGAGGATAACCACCACCGCTTTACCCTTGTTGGCGAAAGACATACCTTTACCATCCCCGTCGCCGCTTTGGACATAGCTATAGACTGCGCGGCGCTCGGCACGCGAAGCGGGAACTGGTATGACCACACTATCGTATTCAAATCGGCCAATATTCCCTACGATTCCTTTATACCCTGTGAAGTAGATGTTGAAATGGTCGGCGGTACCGGTAGGGCCAGTATCCAATCACCCGCAACCCTTACCTACAAAGATGGCATAGATATTGCCGAAATCGTCTGGAGCAGCTCAAACTACACTTATATGCTTGTGGACGGCGTGGAATATCTGCCGGTAAACACCGATGGCAATTCCACCTTTGAAATCCCGGTTGTACTGGACGCTGACATGACTGTTGTCGCCTGCACAGTCGCAATGAGCGAGCCGAAGGAGATTGAATACGTCTTGCGTTTTGATTCGTCCTCAGTTAAATAATATGCTGAAAAAATTATCGCTTTTATTGATTTTGATAGTATCGCTGTCAGGCTGTGTATCAGAGCCAACCGGGAAAAACTTCGACGATTTGGAAGTCGTGGGGAGTATGGATCTCAAATACGCGCAGCAGTTCAGCGTGGAATATCTTGCCGATGGCTGCTCACTTATATCAATTAATGAGAGCGGGCGCGTTTTGGTTGTTCCCGTCGGGCAGGAACCGCCATTAAATATTGACGAGGACATCACCGTCCTGCGCCAGCCGGTAGAGAATATCTACCTCGCCGCAACCTCGGTTATGTGTCTGTTTGACGCTCTGGACGCTTTGGGGCACATCACCATGTCGGGTACGAAGGCTGAGGATTGGTATATCGAAAACGCGCGGACGGCTATGGAAAGCGGGGACATTGTTTACGCGGGCAAGTACAGCGCCCCGGATTATGAAATGCTTATGGCAAAGGACTGCGGTCTGGCCATTGAATCCACCATGATATATCACACACCGGCTGTCAAAGAGAAACTGGAGAGCTTGGGCATCCCGGTCATGGTGGAGCGTTCCAGCTACGAGCAGCATCCTTTGGGACGGACGGAGTGGATCAAGCTGTATGGCCTGCTCACGGGCAATGAGGACCTTGCCGAGGGTTTGTTTGACGCGCAAGCGGCCTATCTTGACGATATTCCCGCGGATAATACGGGGAAAACAGTCGCGTTTTTCTACATCAGTTCATCCGGCAGCGCGGTTGCGCGTAAAAGCGGCGACTATGCGGTCAAGATGATCGAACTGGCGGGCGGGAATTATGTATTTGCCGATCTTGGCGACAGCGGCAGCGCAACCGGCTCGGCCAACCTTGAAATGGAGCGGTTTTATGCCGGGGCGAAGGACGCCGACATTATCATCTACAACAGCTCAATCGACGGCGAGGTGCACACCTTTGACGAGCTGTTGGCAAAAAGCCATTTGCTTGCCGACTTCAAGGCTGTGAGAAACGGCGACGTCTGGTGTACAAGCAAGAATCTCTTTCAGGAAACGACTGAGTTCGGCCTGATGATTTCGGATATGAATCGGATATTTACGGGAGATTTGGGTGATTTAACCCAACTCAACTTTTACTACAAACTGCGGTGATGAGGATGAAAGCAAAAAAGGCGGCAAATGATTCCAAGCGCGTGCGTTATGCTGTGGCAACGCTCGTGCTTTTGCTGCTGTTTACCGCTTTGGTCATACTGAACATTGGGATAGGCAGCGTGAATATTTCTGTGCGCGACGCCTTGTCCGCTATATTCAAGGGGAATCCCGGTACAATTGAGCATGACATACTTTGGAAGGTGCGGCTTCCGCGCATGGCGGCCGGGATGATATTGGGCGGGGCGCTGGCACTGTCGGGCTTCCTGCTCCAGACCTTCTTCAATAACCCCATTGCCGGGCCTTTCGTGCTTGGCATCTCCTCCGGGGCCAAGCTGACCGTCGCCCTGGTCATGGTTTTTGTTCTGAGCCGGGGCTCCACTGTGAACTCCGCCACGATGATTGCATCGGCTTTCGTGGGCGCGCTTGCGAGCATGGGTTTTGTGCTGCTGATCGCCCGCAGGGTCAGGCGGGTGTCGGTACTGATTATCAGCGGCGTAATGATTGGGTATATATGCTCGGCCATTACCGACTTTGTAATTACATTTGCAAGCGATGAGAGCATTGTCAATCTGCATCACTGGTCGCAGGGCAGCTTTTCAGGAACCTCATGGAGCGATGTGCGCATAATGGCGGCGGTTGTATTGATCGCGTCGGTTTTTGTATTTTTACTGTCCAAGCCCATCGGCGCGTATCAGCTTGGCGAAAGCTACGCCGAGAGCGTCGGCGTCAATATTAAGGCGTTTCGGATTTTGCTCGTGTTGCTGTCGAGCATTCTGTGCGCCTGCGTAACAGCCTTTGCCGGGCCGGTATCCTTTGTTGGGGTTGCTGTGCCTCATCTTATCAAAGCCTTCACCAAGACAGCCAAGCCGATCATAGTGATACCCCTATGCTTTCTCGGCGGGGCTGTGTTCTGCCTGGGCTGCGACCTGATTGCACGTACTATCTATGCCCCTGTTGAGATGAGTATCAGTTCGGTCAGTTCGCTGTTCGGCGCGCCCGTTGTCATTTACATCATGGCGAGAAAGGCGGGGCGCGACTGATATGGAATACTTTTTTCAAACAGAACAGCTTGCTGTGGGTTACGACGGCAAGCCCATCGTTAAAAATATAGAAGCCTCCATACAAAAGGGGCAGATCCTCAGCCTGATCGGGCCGAACGGCTCCGGCAAATCAACCATATTGAAAAGCATCACAAAACAGCTCAAAACCATCGGAGGCGTTGTGCGCATCGGCAGCAATTCGATTGAAGATACAAGCCTGCGCGAACTATCCCGGCTGGCGGCGGTTGTGCTGACCGAGCGCCCCAAGCCCGAACTGATGACTTGCGGGGATGTTGTGGCCGTCGGACGTTACCCGTACACCGGGATGCTCGGAATCTTGTCGGAGAAAGACAGGGAAAAAATCAGTGACGCTTTGCGGATTGTGGGTGCGCTTGAACTGAAAGACCGGAGCTTTTCCGAGGTGAGCGACGGGCAGCTTCAGAGGGTCATGCTGGCGAGGGCGATCTGTCAGGAGCCGGAAATCATTGTGTTGGACGAGCCTACCTCTTTTTTAGATATACGGTACGCCGTTGAAATTCTGGACATTTTGCGTCATATGGCATTGGAGCGCGGCGTCACAGTCGTCATGTCCCTCCACGAATTGGGCTATGCCAAGCGGGTATCCGACCTTGTGATGTGCGTGAAGGACGGGCATGTTCTTTACCTTGATACGCCGGAGATTATCTTCACAAAAGACGTCATCAGCCGGTTATACGACCTGCCTGCCGGGATTTACGAACAGTTATTCGGGGGATTGTGATATGGATTCTCGTTTAGTCGGAGGGAAGCTGCTGCGCCGGGGCTATACGACCGGGAGCTGCGCCGCGGCCGCGGCGAAAGCGGCGGCCGCCATGCTGCTGACACAAACAATCTGCCATACGGTCACGTTGACTACGCCGGGCGGTATCGTCTTGACGCTGGATGTGCTGGACAGTCAGGTTACGCCGGAATACGCCTCCTGTGCCATACAGAAGGACAGCGGCGACGATCCGGATGTAACCAACGGCTGCCTTGTGTACGCTCATGTGTCCTTTTCAATTTGTGATATTAAGATTTGCGGGGGCGACGGAATCGGGCGTGTGACGAAACCAGGACTTGACCAGCCGGTAGGCAGCCACGCGATCAACACCGTCCCGCGACGCGGCATCCGGGAAGAATGTGAGGCGGTATGCCTGGAATACGGATACGACGGCGGGCTGTCGGTGGTACTATCCATTCCGGGCGGGGAAGCATTGGCCCGGCGAACATTCAACCCCCGCATGGGAATTGAGGACGGGCTGTCCATTCTTGGAACCACGGGCATTGTGGAGCCGATGAGCGAGGCCGCCATTGCTGAAACCATCCGCGCTGAGCTGAGCCTGCTGTATGAATCGGGTCATCGGGATGTCCTTCTTACCATTGGTAACTACGGCGAAGCGTTTGCGAGGGATATTCTGCGGCTCTCTTTGGCTTCTCATGTCAAATGTTCAAACTTTATCGGTGAAACGCTTTCGGCGGCGGCGGAAAAAGGCTTTTCTCGCGCGCTTCTGATCGGGCACATAGGCAAGCTGGTCAAGCTCGGAATCGGAATCACCAACACACATTCAAGCCACGGCGACGGTCGGATGGAGACGCTGATCGCCTGCGCGCTGGAAGCGTGCGCACCCCTCGCCCTGCTTCATGAAATCCGGAATTGTGTGAGTACTGACGCCGCGTTGGAGTGCTTACGGAAAGCGGGATTATTGGATAAAACCATGTCTTTGCTCCGCGGTCGGATAGAAGATACGTTGCGACGCCACGTCGCGGCCCATTTGGAAATCGGATTTATCTGCTTTCACGGTATGGGGGATAACGCGGCGCTGTGCGCCGGAAGCGATTTGGCTGAAACAATGCTGGAGGTGTTTGCCCAATGAATAAGGTTCATTTTGTCGGAGCGGGTCCCGGAGCGGCGGATTTGATTACGCTGCGGGGTAAAGCCCTGCTTGAAAGCGCGGATGTGATTATCTATGCCGGTTCGCTGGTCAACCCCGATTTGCTTATGTTTGCAAAACAGGATTGCGAAGTGTTCAACAGCGCTCACATGACGCTGGACGAGGTCATTGCTGCCATACATGCCGCCGTGGCCAAAGGTAAGGCCGTTGTGCGGCTGCATACGGGCGACCCAAGCCTGTACGGCGCGATACGCGAACAGATGGACAGGCTCTGCGCTCTGAACATTGACTGTGAGGTATGCCCCGGCGTGTCCAGTATGGGCGCGGCCGCCGCTTCACTAAAGTCTGAATATACCCTGCCCGGCGTATCTCAAACTGTCATCCTGACAAGGGCGGCGGGTAAAACGTCTGTTCCTGAACATGAAACCATCCGGGCGCTGGCCGCGCATAAGGCGACAATGGTGCTTTTTTTGAGCGCGGGTTTGCTCGAAACGGTATCGGGAGACCTGATCGCGGGCGGATACGCGCCGGACACCCCTGCCGCCATTGTTTACAAGGCAAGCTGGCCGGAGGAAAAAATCGTGCGGTGTACGGTGGCGGAGCTTGCGAAAAGCGCCGCTGCGGGCAGCATCACCAAGACGGCGCTCATCTGCGTGGGAGACTTCTTAGGGGATGTTTACGAGCTGTCCCGATTGTACGCCTCCGATTTTTCCACGGAATACCGGGAGGCAAAGGGATGAGGATTGCGGTGATCTCTTTTTCCGCGCACGGGGCGGCGCTGGCGGCACAGCTCTCGGCGTTAGCGGAACACGGGCATGAGGTAAAAGGGTACATAGCCCGGCGCCATGCGGAAGGAACGACCTCCACGCCGTTTGCCTCTGTTTACGAGTTGGCCGGGCGGCTGTTCAATGATGTTGAGGCGCTGGTGTTCATCGGCGCTTGCGGCATCGCGGTTCGCGCCATAGCGCCGAGGGTAAAGAGCAAGCTGACCGACCCCGCCGTGGTGGTTTGCGATGAAACAGGGCGCTTTGCCGTCAGTTTGCTGTCAGGACACGCGGGCGGCGCCAACCAGCTAACCGGGCAAATCGCCGCGCTTGTCGGCGCGCTGCCCGTCATCACGACGGCCAGCGATTCCAACGCCGCACTTGACGGTTCCATGCAGCCGAAAAACCTTGTCTTAGGGATAGGTTGCCGCCGTGGGCTTTCAGCGGAAACAATCGAGCGGGCGGCTACCATCCTGCTGTGGGATCAGAAGCTCCCGCTTGTCCGTGTCCGCGAGGCAGCCACGATTGATGTGAAACAGAATGAAGCAGGCTTGCTTGGATTCGCAAAGGCGCACAATTTCCCGCTGCGTTTCTATTCGGCGGAGAAACTGGCGGGGGTGCAGGGTGAATTTTCATCTTCCGAGCGGGTTTTGCGGGCGGTAGGGGTCGATAACGTTTGCGAACGCGCCGCCGCTCTGTGCGGGGGTGCAGGCAAACTGGTTATGCGAAAAACCACCAAAGACGGCGTAACCGTAGCGGTGTTTGAAAAGGAGTGAGCATATGGGAAAGCTGCAAATTGTTGGCTTTGGCCCCGGTGACACAGACAACATGACGAAGTTGTGCGGAGACTGTCTGCTGGGTTCCGACGTCATCGTGGGATATACGGGATATATCAAGCTGCTGCGCCCGCTGTTCCCTGATAAGACCTTCCATGAAACGGGCATGACGCGGGAAACCGAGCGTTGCCGCAGGGCAATTGACCTCGCCAAAGAGGGAAAAACCGTGTGCGTCGTGTCCAGCGGCGATGGCGGCGTGTACGGTATGGCAAGCCTCATATATGAACTGGCGGCGGACACGCCGGGCATTGAGATTGAAGTCGTCCCCGGCATAACAGCGGCTGTCAGCGGCGCGGCGATGCTCGGCGCGCCCATTGCCAACGATTTTGCCGTTATCAGTCTGAGCGACCTGCTCACTCCGTGGGAAGCCATTGAAAAGCGACTTCGCGCCGCCGCGGCCGGCGACTTTGCGATATGCCTGTACAATCCGGGCAGTAAAAAGAGGACGGGACACCTGCGCGGCGCCTGTGAAATCCTGTTGGAAACCATACCCGCAGACCGGCTGTGCGGCATCGCGCGGAACATCGGCCGTGAGGGCCGGTGCGTTTCTTTCATGACGCTGGGCGAACTGCGTGAGGTACAGGCTGATATGACGGAAACCATCTTTATCGGCAGCTCACAAACCCGGAGTATCAATGGGCACATGGTTACGTCAAGAGGTTACTGCAATGATTAGGGTGGTCATTTTCGGCGGAACCACCGAGGGACGCAAGCTATGCGAAGTCTGCGTGGAGTACGCCATTTCGATATTATACTGCGTAGCGACGACGGATGGCGCGCGCCCTGTGGAGACCCTGCAGAATGTGGACGCCCGCATCGGGCGGCTTGGAACCGCTGAAATGGCGACGTTACTCGATGAGCGCAAGCCTGCGCTGGTCATTGACGCAACGCACCCATACGCGGAGGAAGCTGGCCGGAACATCGCGGAGGCGTGTCAAAGAGCCGATATTCCGCTGCTCCGCGTCGCGCGGGAAAGCGTGGAGGAACAGAACTGTATTTACTTTAGCGGTACGGACGATTTGCTCGCTTGGCTGGAACAGGAGCCGGGAAATGTCTTTGTTACGACGGGATCCTCCCATGCCGGGGCGCTCAGCAGGCTACCGGATTATCGGAACAGGGTATGGATGCGCGTTTTGCCGAGTATAGACAGCCTCCGTATATGTCTGGATTTGGGATACCGTCCCGAGCGGCTGATTTGTATGCAAGGCCCTTTTTCGGAGGAACTGAACCGCGCGATGTTCGGAGCCGCGAACGCCCGAATCCTTGTGACAAAGGACTCCGGCGCGGCCGGTGGCTTTCCTGAGAAAGTCCGGGCGGCCGGGAGCCTTGGGATGCTCACAGCGGTGCTGTCGAAACCGAAAGAGCCGGACGGTGTTTCTCTGGATGAGGCATGCAGGCGAATTGTGGAGTTGAAAACATGAAAAAAGTAACGATTATCGGAATAGGCTTGGGCGCAGGCACAATGACGCCGGTCGCGCGGGAAGCCATTGAGCAAGCCGAGGTGCTGTTCGGCGCTCCGAGAGTGCTGGAACTATGCAAAGATATGCCTATACCCTCCTATCCGTACTGTCTTCCGGATGATGTGGCGGCCCTGATCGGGTCTGAAAACGCGCGGGAGTTTGCCGTTCTCGTTTCCGGCGACGTCGGCTTTTACAGTGCGGCGGCGGGACTGTGCGATGCGCTGGCTGAGCATGACCTTCGCTTTGTTCCGGGCATTTCCACCGTCAGCGCCTTTTTTGCCAGGCTGAAATTGCCGTGGCAGGACGCGGCGTTTGTCAGTGCGCATGGACGCAAAGCAAATGTTGTTGATACGGTGCGCCGCAACCGCCTGACTTTTTGTTTGACCGGAAACAACGCAAACGAGATTGGAACGGCTTTGTGCAAGGCCGGTTTCGGACACATCCAAACGCACATAGGCGAGAACCTTGGAACGGAGCAGGAACAGGTCTGTGAAACGGTTGTGAAAGCTCTGGTACAGAGAGATTTTCCCTCGCTGACCGTTTTGCTGTTTGTGAATGAGAGGTTTGACGACAGAACGCCTTGCGGATTGCCGGACAGTTACTTTTCGCGCCTTGCCGGAATCCCGATGACCAAAAGCGAAATACGGGCGGTCATCCTGTCTAAACTGGGCCTCCGCCCTGCCGACATTTGTTGGGACATCGGCGCGGGAACCGGCTCGGTAACGGCGGAAATGGCACTATTCGCCTATTGCGGTCATGTTTACGCCGTGGAACGCCGGGAGGCCGCCATATCCCTAATTGAGCAAAACTGCGCTTTTTTTCATTTAGGAAACGTAACCGCCCTTTGCGGGGAAGCCCCGGTTGTGTTGGAAACTCTCCCTGTCCCCGACGCGGTATTTATCGGTGGAAGCGGAGGGGAATTAAGCGCAATCATCTTCTCTGTTTTGGCTAAAAACCCGGACGCGCGTATTGTCGTGACCGCCGTGACGGTTGAAACCGTGTCCACGGCGCTGGCCGCCTTTTCCCAAGCCGGGCTGGAGCCGGAAATCGTGCAGATAAATGTCGCGCGGGGCAACCAGGTGGGCGGGCTGCACCTGATGGAAGCGCAAAACCCTGTGACAATTTTGAGCGCGGGCGGGCGCTCCGCTGCCGGAGGGAAGCCATGAACCGGCTGCTGATCGCGGGGACAAACAGCGGATGTGGCAAAACCACCGTAACCTGCGCCATACTCGCGGCGCTTAAAGCCCGTGGCATAATGCCGACAGCCTTCAAATGCGGCCCGGACTACATCGACCCCATGTTCCACAGGGCGGTTTCAGGTGTTCGGGCATACAATCTCGACCCGTTCTTTTTAGACGGTGACGGCCTGCGCGCCCATCTGGCGTCCCACGCGGGAACAGTATCGGTCATTGAGGGGGCGATGGGTTATTACGACGGCATCGCGCCGACGGATGAGGCGTCCGCCTATACCGTTGCGCGGGAAGCCAGGGCGCCGGTTATCCTTGTCGTCAGCGCGCGCGGCGCGGGCAGCTCGCTAGGCGCGTTCATTGAGGGATTCGCGCGGTATCGAACGGACAGTCATATTAAGGGCGTTATTTTCAACGACGCGAGCGAGAGCCGTTATCCGGATTTGGAACGGATAGCGAAAGACGCGGGCGTGCAGGCGTATGGAACAATGCCGCGCAATGAGGAATGGATGCTGCCAAGCCGCCATCTCGGTCTTATGACAGCCGGTGAGATCGAGAATTTGCAGGATAAGCTTTGGTCGTTAGGATGTCAGGCGGAGCAATCTCTGGATGTAGGCGGTCTGCTCGCGTTAGCGAAAACCGCTTCTAATTTGGACGGGAACCGGCGGCCACAACCACAACGCGCAGCCGGCGTGCGTTTGGCGGTAGCAAAAGACGAGGCTTTTTGTTTCCTTTACGAAGAAAATCTGGAATTATTGCGGACGCTCGGCTGTGAAGTTATATTTTTCAGCCCACTCAGGGATCGTTCGCTCCCGGCAAATATCAATGGGCTGTACTTATGCGGCGGTTATCCTGAATTGTACTCCAAAACGCTGACAAACAACCATACTATGCTAAAAAGCATACGGCAAGCGACTCTGGACGGTTTGCCCACGATCGCGGAATGCGGCGGGTTTCTGTATTTGCATGAAACCCTTGACGGATTCCCAATGTGCGGCGTGATTCATGGTACGGCGTTTGAAACGAAGCGGCTGCAGCGGTTTGGTTATATCACCCTGACTGCCGGGCGGAGCAACCTTTTGTGCGAAGCGGGCGGGTCGATACGTTCCCGCGAGTTTCATTATTGGGACAGCTCTTTACACGGAGATGGCTTCACGGCACAAAAGGCGGGACGTGAGCTTTCTTATCCCTGCGTCCATGCTACGGAAACCCTGTACGCGGGGTTCCCTCATTTGTACTTCCCCGCCAATCCCGCGTTCGCGGAACGCTTCGTGGAGAGGATGGCGCGATATGAAAGGTAAGTTATTCGGTATCGGCGTGGGTCCGGGAGACCCGGAGCTTCTGACGCTAAAGGCGGTCAATACAATACAGAAGTGCCGCGTTATTGCCGCGCCCGAAACCGGAAATGGCGAAAGAACCGCGTTGCACATAATAGAAAAATACTTAAATGGAAAAGAACTGCTTGCGTGCCGCTTTGCCATGGAAAAGGATATGGCAAAGCGAAAAGAAGCCCGGCAGATTGCCGCCGACCAAATCGTTCGGTTTCTCGACAGCGGAAAAGACGTGGGCTTTGTTACTTTGGGCGATCCGGCCACCTACTCAACCTACATGTATGTGCATGAAATCATTGTGAGCAGGGGCTTCGGCGCCGATATCATTCCGGGCATCACATCGTATGCGGCTGCTGCCGCCGCGTTGGGCGTCGCGCTTTGCGAGGATGACGAGCCGCTTACGGTCATTCCCGCGAGACACGGCGATAACATAGATAAGCTGCTGGACTATCCGGGCAACAAGGTTATCATGAAATCCGGGGGAAATCTGGCGCGTGTCCTTGCAAAGCTAAAAGAACGCGGATATGGAGACAGGACTAAGATTGCTTGCCGTGTTGCTATGGATGGTCAGCGGCTGTTTACTAATATAGAGGATTACGAAAAATCGCCGGAAACCGGTTATTTCACGATAGCAATCGTGAAGGAAAGGATGACGCAATATGAACCTTAACGATGTACTGACCCGTATCCGGCCTGTTGATATGGTCGCGGCTGAAGCCTGTATCGCGCGTTTTGACCAAGTGGCAAAGCCTTTGGGAAGTCTCGGAAAGCTGGAAGAACTGCTCGCGCGGATCGCCGCGGTAACGGGATCGGCGGAAATCGGCATTGGCCGTAAAGCGGTCGTCGTATTCTGCGCGGATAACGGCGTGGTGCGGCGAGGCGTCGCCCAGAGCGGTTATGATGTCACGACCGCTATCGCCGGGATGCTGGGGATGCAAAAAGCCAGCGTTTCGGTAATGGCAGAGTCCTGCGGGGCGGAGGTGTTCAGCCTGGACGTCGGCATGGTAGATCCGGCAAACGGTTTGCGCGACTGTAAGCTGATGCACGGCACGGACGACATCACAGAAGGCCCCGCCATGAGCCGCGAAACCGCGGAAAAGGCCATTATGGTCGGCATAGAGATGGTCAAAGAGCTGAAAGACATGGGCTTTCGCCTGATTGCCACAGGAGAAGCGGGTATCGGCAACACCACGACTTCCAGCGCGATATGCTCCGTTTTGTTGAGCCGTTCCGTGAATTACGTTACGGGGCGCGGGGCGGGGTTGGACGATGAAGGGCTTCACCGCAAGCTTGCCGCCATTGAACGGGCGATCACCGCCAATCAACCTGATTCGGCTGACCCGATGGATGTGCTGTACAAGCTGGGAGGACTTGACATCGCCGCCATGACCGGCCTCTTCTTGGGCGGTGCGCTGTACAGGGCGCCCATTGTGATGGACGGTTTCATCTCCGGCGTGGCGGCGCTGCTTGCGGTACGCCTTTGTCCCGATGCAAAAGGATATATCCTGCCTTCCCATGAGAGCGGCGAACCGGGCGCGCGTTTACTGATGGATGAGCTTGGCTTTTCGCCCGTTATACACGCCGGGATGCGCTTGGGGGAAGGTACGGGAGCCGTCGCGCTGTTTCCTCTTTTAGATATGGCGCTTTCCGTGTACCGCGACACCGCGACGTTCGCGGACATTCAGGTCGATCAGTATAAGCGGACGATATGACGGTGCTGATTTTAGGCCCCAACGGGAGCGGAAAAAGCGCGTACGCAGAAAAGCTTGCCGCGCGGCTGTCCACGGGCGCGCTGTACTACATTGCCACGATGGTCCCGCACGGCGACGAAGGACAGGCTCGCGTGGAAAAACACCGAAAACAGCGTGAAGATATGGGATTTGTCACGGTAGAGCGGCCGGCCGATGTTTCCTGGATACTGCTCCCGCCCGATGCCACCGTGCTGTTGGAGGATGTGTCAAACCTGCTGGGCAACGCGCTGTTTGACGGCAAGCGCGGCGGGAGCGGGGACAGCGTTTTCGCAGATATAACGGCCATGTGCGCGAAGTGCCTTGCCGCCGTGCTGGTATCTATCGACGGTTTAGCCGCCCAGCCGGAGTACGATGATGAAACGCGCGGCTATATTGACGCGCTGAACCGGCTGAACGGCAGACTCTCGGATTTTGCGGATACGGTCATTACGATGCGCGGCGGGACGCCGGTTTTTGTAAAGGGGGATGCATATGCGCTGGGTTAGAGCGATAATTTTGGCGTTTTCCACCTACTCACGGATTCCCATGCCGCAGACGAAGTGGGATGATGACGCCCTGAAGCTCGTCATCGCTTTTTTGCCGCTGGTTGGAGTGGTTGCAGGAGGCGCGGTCTGGGGTTGGCAAGTCCTCTGCCGTGCCTTGGAGTTCAGCGCGGTCTTATTCGCCTCCGTGGCTGTGGCTTTGCCCATTTTTATCACAGGCGGTATCCATATGGACGGCTTCTGTGACACATCGGACGCGTTGGCGTCATATCAGGAAAAAGGACGCAGCTTGGAGATAATGAAAGACCCCCATGTGGGCGCGTTCGCGCTCATCCGCCTCGGCATATATCTTTTGGTTAACTTTGCGCTGCTCTACGAGCTATTCGCACGCGGGTATGACACAGGGATTGGCTTTCTTTATGTCTTGTCGCGCTGTTTCGCGGCAGAGAGCGCCATGACGATGCCGAACGCGCGGAAAGACGGGATGCTGGCGGAGTTTACCGAACATGCTGACCGCCCCAAGGTGGGAGTTCCCCTTGCGCTATTGGCAGCGTTCGCAACGGCGGGATGGATAGTGGTTACCTTTCCCCACGGACTTGCGGGGCCCCTGCTCTGTCTGCCGGTTACGCTGTGGTACCGCGGTATGACGAGAAAACGCTTTGGCGGCGTGACAGGCGACACAACGGGGTATTTCCTGCAAATGATAGAATTGACTTTGCTTGCGGGGCTGTTGATCGGAGGCGTCGTTTTAAAATGGCTGTGAAGAAGTTTTTGCTGATTAGACACGGAAAGACGCAAAGCAATCTGGAGCACCGTTATATTGGCGGCCCCGATGAACCGCTCTGCACGGAAGGTTTGCAGGGTGTCGAAACCCTGGCGCGGAGCAACAACCTGCCGCCTGTTTCAGCGTTGATGTCCGGCCCGGCGCTTCGTTGCCGTCAGACGGCGGAGCTGTTGTTCCCAGGTATGCGCTATACCATATGCCCAATGGCTGAAATTGACTTTGGCGTTTTCAAAGACAAAAACGCAGGCGATTTATTGGGCGACATGGATTACGAGGCATGGCTTGAAACGGGCTGCATGGGCGACATACCGGGCGGCGGCAGCGTTTCAGCTTTTAAAGAGCATTGTTGTAACACCTTTCAGCACATAGCGGAAACGAGCGGCGAGGGAACGACGGCGCTGGTGATTCACGGAGGAAACATCATGTCGATACTGGAACAGTTTGCCTTGCCGGAGCAGGACTTTTACGCCTATCATGCGCCGAACTGCGGTTTTTTCCTCTGCAACTATGAAAAGGGGAAGCTCACGATTGAGCGGAAGGGCGGCACATCATGACTGTTATGGCTTGGTCGCTGGCTGCGCTGCTCACGGGCTTCGTGCTGGATATGCTGTTTGGCGACCCATATAATTTCCCTCATATCGTGCGGTGGATGGGAAGCCTGATTGCTGCGTTGGAGAAGCTTCTGCGCCGGAAATTACCGAAAACGGAGCGCGGCGAAAAAACGGGCGGCGTTCTTTTGGTCTGCGCTGTGCCGCTGCTCTGCGCGGGCGTTCCATTTGCCGCGGTGGTTCTGTGTTACCGTTTCTTCCCGCCGTTGGGATTTGTTTTGGAGAGCTTTCTGTGTTATCAACTGCTGGCGGCCAAATCGTTGAAGGTTGAGAGCATGAAGGTTTATCACAGCCTGCGGGACGGTGACGCCGAGGGCGCGAGAAAGAATCTGTCCGTGATTGTCGGGCGCGACACGTCGGTGCTGGACGAGGAAGGCATCACCCGCGCGGCGGTGGAAACCGTGGCGGAAAACGCCTCGGACGGTGTGACGGCTCCGCTGCTGTACATCATGCTGGGCGGCGCGGCACTAGGTTGCCTGTACAAAGCGGTGAACACGATGGATTCGATGGTGGGGTATAAAAACGCCAGGTATCTCCATTTTGGCCATGCTGCCGCCAAAGCAGACGATGTCCTTAACTACATACCTTCTCGCTTTTGCGCTCTGCTGATGGTCGCCGCCGCATATCTGCTGCGGTTCGACGGCAAAAGCGCGTACCGCATCTGGCGGCGGGACAGGCGCAAACACGCAAGCCCCAATTCCGCGCAGACGGAA
>Ga0153972_1000119_pt1 | contig 22331 bp, 18 predicted proteins | sample TSGA056MetaG_FD_104732 | JGI IMG/M metagenome (GOLD analysis project Ga0153972, IMG submission 104732) | Attine ant fungus gardens microbial communities from Georgia, USA - TSGA056 MetaG | ecosystem: Host-associated > Fungi > Mycelium > Unclassified | place: USA: Georgia, George L Smith State...
GCTTGAGCAGCTTCGCCGCGACTATATTGCAAACATTAGCCATGAGCTAAAGTCCCCCATTTCTTCAATCCGTGCGCTTACCGAAACGCTCAGCGACGGACTTGCAAAGGACAAGGAAACGCAAAGTAGATATTATGACATAATTTTAAACGAAACAAACCGGCTCGAAAGCGCAGTGATAGGCATCTTAAAGCTTTCTAAGGTTCAAAGCGGTAAAATCGGCTCCTCGAAGGAAAGAATGTCCGCAAAGGCACTTTTTGACCCGGTAATAGAAAAATTCGCCGCAGTTTGCGATGAAATGGGTATAGCGTTCAGCGCACAGGACACAAGCCTTCTCCCTGATGTAAATACAAACGCTGACCTTGTTACGCAGCTGCTTGAAATTCTTCTTGATAATGCCATTAAATTCATCAGAGAGAATGGTGAAATTTCCATTGCATTCAAGATTGTCGGCAGACAGATGACCGTTTGCGTAAAGGACAACGGCATCGGAATTGACAAAGAGACCTTGCCGCACATTTTTGAAAGGTTTTACAAATCCGACCGTTCATATAATCACAACGGAAACGGGCTTGGACTTGCGATTGCCAAGGAGATTGCTTCCGCTTTGGACGAAAAGCTTTGGGTAAAAAGCGAGGTCGACAATGGCTCCATGTTTTTCTTCACGCTTCGCACAGAGAGGGCTGATTAACAAAAGTTTTCTTATTTTTAATAATTCGAGCTTTATCCACCGATAATATTAATTATGAAATTAAGCTAATTACAAGGAGGAGCTTTTATGACCAAGGAAATTCTTGACAAGCAGGAACTTCAAATAGTTGATGCGTGGTGGCGTGCTTCAAACTATCTTTCGGCGTGCCAGCTTTATTTGCTGGACAATCCGCTGCTGAAAAAGCCGCTTGAAAAAAGCCAAATAAAACGAAAAATTGTTGGCCATTGGGGCACAGTACCGGGACAGAATTTTATCTATACACATCTTAACCGCATAATTAAAAAATATGATCTTGACATGATTTATCTTTCCGGTCCAGGACACGGCGGCAACGCTATGGTGGCGCAGGATTGGATGGACGGCTCCTACACCGAGATTTATCCAAATGTCACACAAGATGAGGAAGGACTAAAAAAGCTGTTTAAGCAGTTTAGCTTCCCCGGCGGCATTTCAAGCCACGTTGCGCCCGAAACCCCCGGCTCGATTCATGAGGGCGGCGAGCTCGGATATTCGATGTTTCATGCTTACGGCGCAGTTTTTGACAATCCCGACTTAATTGCCGCCTGCGTTGTGGGAGATGGCGAGGCAGAAACGGGGCCTCTTGCGGCATCTTGGCTTGCAGGGTGCTTTCTTGACCCAATGCGGGACGGCGCAGTTTTGCCTATTTTACACCTTAACGGATACAAAATTGCGAACCCTACCATTTTAGCCCGTAAGCCAAAAGAGGATTTAGAAAGCTATTTTAAGGGCGCAGGCTGGAAGCCATATTTCGTCGAGGGCGACGAGCCGACGGCAATGCATAACGCAATGTCAGATGCGCTTGAATCGGCATACGCCGATATTGCCGGAATTCAGGCTCTTGCCAGAAGCGGAAAGCGACAGGAGCACTACATTTGGCCGATGATTATTTTAAGAGCTCCCAAGGGCTGGACAGGGCCCAAGGTGGTTGACGGAAATCCTGTAGAGAACACATTCAGAGCGCATCAAGTGCCTATTTCTATGGAGTCTGACGAGCATCTTGAAATGCTGGAGGCATGGCTTTTAAGCTATAGACCGCATGAGCTTTTCACAGACGATGGCCAGCTTGTGGAAGATCTTGTGTCTTTTGCGCCACAGGGAGTTCGCCGCATGGGTGCAAATCCCCATGCAAATGGCGGAAATTTGCTGCGTGACCTTGTTTTACCAGATTATCGCCAGTATGCTCTGGATGTTCCGTCTCCCGGATCTGTTTTAGCGCAGGACATGTCAAATCTCGGAGCATTTGTTCGGGATATCTTCAAATATAATGAAAAGTCGAACAATTTCAGGATTTTTGCCCCGGACGAAACGGCTTCGAATAGGCTTAACAAGGTTTTTGACGCAACCGGCAGAGCTTGGAACAGTGCCCGCCTGCCGAACGACGAATTCCTAGCTCCTGATGGCAGAGTTATTGATTCGATGTTGTCAGAGCACGCCTGCCAAGGCATGCTTGAGGGCTATCTGCTGACTGGCCGACACGGATTTTTCAGCAGCTACGAGGCTTTCATCCGCATTGTTGATTCTATGGCGGCACAGCACGCCAAGTGGCTGAAGGTTTGCAGCGAGCTTTCATGGCGAGAGGATATCGCCTCGCTTAACTATATCCTGTCCTCGAATGTATGGCAGCAGGATCACAACGGCTACACCCACCAAGATCCAGGCTTTATCGATCATATGATTAACAAGAAGGCGGATGTTGTGCGCATTTATATGCCGCCCGACACAAACTGCCTTATAAGCTGCTTTAACCACTGCATACAGACGAAGAATCTTATTAATGTAATTGTTGCATCCAAGCATCCCCGCCCACAATGGCTGAGCATGGATGAGGCAATTAACCACTGCGCACAGGGCATTGGAATTTGGCAGTGGGCATCGAACGACAAAAGCGAGGATCCGGACATTATCATGGCCTGCAGCGGCGATGCTCCCACGCTAGAAACGCTTGCGGCTGTGTCGATTCTGCATGAAAGACTGCCTGAGATGAAGATTCGTGTTGTTAACGTTGTTGACCTTATGCGCCTTCAGGATAAGGCGCTGCACCCACATGGTCTTGAGCAAACGGATTTTGATATACTTTTTACCAAGGACAAGCCCGTTTTGTTCGCTTATCATGGCTACGCTTCGCTTATTCACGAGCTGACCTATCGCCGTCACAACAAAAATATTCACGTTCGCGGTTACAAGGAGGAAGGCACGATTACAACCCCGTTTGACATGCGTGTTCAAAACGATATTGACAGATACCATCTCGTAATTGACGCTGTAAAAATGGTTGAGAGATTTGGCAACACAGGATCAAATTTGGTGCAGGATATGCGTGACAGGCTTGTTGAGCACAGGCAGTATATTTATGAAAACGGAGTTGATTTACCAGAGGTTCTGGACTGGCAGTGGAAGGCTTTAAGTCAAAAATAATATGTAAATAATTTCTGTTGATTTTTTTGAATAATAATTGCATCTTTGCAAAAGATATGTTCGGGATGAAAACCCAAACATTTTATCAAAGGAGATGTAATTAACATGGCAAAGAGCACAATTAGCGCAAACGCACGCGAAGCAATGGATCGCTTCAAGATGGAAGCAGCTTCTCAGGTAGGCGTTAGCCTAAAGCAGGGTTACAACGGTGACCTAACATCTAAGCAGGCTGGCTCCATCGGCGGCCAGATGGTCAAAAAGATGATCGAAGCTTACGAGAACGGCATGAACTAAGCTCCAAATCAGCAAACTAATATAGAAAATGCAGCGGAAGTTTTCTAACTTCCACTGCATTTTTTATTTGAATTATATAAAAATTATTTGGGATAACCCACTATTGTTATAGTCCTAATATACCGTTTCGGGGATTGCATAGCCTTGAGCGCCAGAGCACAGGAGAGAAAAAACAACGGCTGGTCCGCAAACAAGTGGAATTGTATTGAAAAAGATCATCAGCTCGTGTATAATTAGATTTGAATTTTCCTTAATTTTAAGACATCTGATTCTTTTTTAAAAAGATGCTGATTAATGGATATGGGGGTGGCTCTGGTGTTTAAGTTTTTTAGAAAGACCATGCAGGGGCGGATAATAATTATATTGTTTATTTTTTTGGGTATATCTATGGGTATATCCATTTACTCCGTAACACACGTTTCTCAGCAGACGATAAATTCTGAGAAGGCTTCGAAGCTGCTCCAAATTGCCGAATATTTATCAAATAAAATGGGTGACAGGACATATAAAGAAATACTAATTGCAAATGGAGCGGAGAGTTTGCCCCGAGAGGAGCAGATTGCGGTTTTAAGCAATGAGTTTTATGAAATTACTGAAGACACAGCAACAATGTTTACCGGTCTGGGTACTGGGTTCTATTCGCTTGAGCTTGACGCTATTATTGCTTATGGACCCCATGCAGAATATGGTTATACAATCGGTATGCCCATCGGACAAGACCATCCGGGCAGAGATGTTATGGCTAATAACGAGGCACAGGTTAAAACCGGCACGATGGTTCGCGGAGATATCATGAATGCAATGGTTCCCTTGGAACGAAACGGTGAAGTTATCGGTTATGTTTGGGCAAACGAGCTAACGTCGGACATTCAAAATGAATATCGCAGCTTTACTTTTGATATTGTTCTTCTTGTAGTAATCTTTTTTGTAATTGCTGTTGTGCTATCAATTGTTGCAACACGCCGAATGACTCGCAACATGGACACAATTATTGCAGGCGTTAAACAAATGCGCAATTATCTTACAAGGCGGATTCCTCCGATAAAGGGTGACTTCAGCGAGGTTGCCGAAAGCATCAATAGTATGGCTGACCACATTGAGAAGAATGCCAAGGAGCATGAGGAGCTTATGCTTGCAGAGGCTGCAAACCTTGCGCAAAGAGATTTTCTTGCAAGGATGAGTCATGAAATCAGAACGCCGATGAACGGTGTTCTGGGCATGACAAGAATGGCGATACAGGCACCCACGCAAGAAAAAACTATTGAATATCTCAACAAGATTCAATCCTCGGCTACTCTGCTTCTCGGAATTATCAATGATATTCTTGACTTCTCAAAGATTGAGGCGAATATGATTGAGCTGGAAAGCAGTCCTTTTAAGCTGCATAATGCGATTAACAACCCAATTGAGCTTATTGCTCCAAGGGTTGCCGATAATGATGTCGCGCTTAGTGTAACAATCGATGAGTCAGTTCCGGCGCTTGCGATTGGTGATTCGCAAAAGCTTTCGCAGATTCTGCTTAATTTGCTTGGCAATGCCGCAAAGTTTTGCAACGAGGGGCAAATAAGTACAACAGTTAGAGCGGAAAGCTTCGAAAATAATAGGTTCAAGCTTGTTTGCATCGTCGGCGACACAGGAATAGGCATGAGCGAGGAACAAATTGATAAATTGTTCCAGCCGTTCACGCAGGCGGATAGTTCAATGGCACGCAAGTACGGAGGCACGGGACTTGGACTCTCGATAAGCAAGAAGTTTGTAAATCTAATGGGCGGTGAGATTTGCGTTAGGAGCGAGCTTAACGTAGGCAGCGAATTTGAGTTTTACATATGGCTTGAAACCTGCGAGCAGGAAGCCTTTATCGAGGAGAATTTTGAGTCGCTGGGCACAGAAAGTTACAAGGGGCGCAAGGTTTTGATTGCCGAGGACAATGATATTAATGCGGAAATCGCGGTTTCCGTTTTGTCAGAGCTTGGTCTTCAGTGTGATGTTGCCGAAAACGGCGAATTTGCGGTTGATATGTATAAGAAGAATTCTTATGACCTCATTTTCATGGATATTAGAATGCCTGTTATGGACGGACTTGAAGCGACAAGAAACATCCGCAGACTAGAAGCTGAAAGAGGTACGGGTACGCATATTCCTATTATTGCAATGACCGCCAATGCCATGCAGGAGGATCGCAAGCAAAGCATGGAGGCAGGCATGGATGCCCATGTATCAAAGCCTATTGATATCAAAGAGATAGAGGATGCACTGCGTCAGACATTTGGTATATCTGATGAATACCACGACTAATGAATTCGAGCGGAAAACCGCTTGCAAGGAGAAGTTTATGTAACGCCTTTATTGTGATATATAAACATTTGTGCAAAATATCCAAGCAAATCTGCTGCATGAGAATTGTGTAATGTTGCTTTGAGAATATGAAAATATATCATAAATTGTTAAAAACATACATTGCATTTAGAATTAATACACGTTAATATAAGGAAAGATATTCAAGAAAATAAAATATCCGGTTCAGAACAGGGCAAATCTGTCGAAAGTCAGAGACGCAAAGTCACGGGTCTAAAACCGCAAGGTTATGACAGCCGGACCGCCTGAGGTAATTTTTATCTCTTTCGGCCTTGGCTGAAAGAGATTTTTATTTTGTAAAAATGTCTGTATTTTAGTCAAATAGGAGTAAGACATGAAAGTAAAAAAGCATTTTCCGAGGGAACTTTCGCTGATAGTGATGGTCTTTATGCTTGTGGTACTGTTGCCATTGTCAGGTATAGCTATGGCAGAGGCACCGGAGGATGTGGCTGCGGTAACCACTAGAGCAGAGCTGCAAGATTGCATAGACAACGCAGAGGAAGGCGCCGTCATTACCGTTTCCCAGAATATTGTATTTGACGATACACCCATTACTGTCTCTGTGGGGAAAGAGATTACCATTCGCTCGGCGGAGGGGGAGACTGTTACCCTGACGCAGAATACATTAGCAAAACGGCATTTCCTGGTAAATGGCAGTTTGATGCTTGAAGACATTGTGCTTGACGGTGGAGAAGCAGGCGGCGGTGTGCAGGTGAACTCAGGCGGCAGCTTTGTTATGAACGATGGCTCTATAATACAGAATTGCAGCGCAGTAAGCGGCGGCGGAGTATATGTGGATAACGGCGCATTTACCATGGCTGGTGGTGAAATATGCAATAATATGTCCAGTTTTATGGGCGGCGGCATTTACGTTGAAGGTAACGGCAATGCAATTATATACGGCGATTCAAAAATCGAAGGCAATGAGGCATCTTATTATGGCGGCGGTATTGCCGCGGCATTCGGCGGGGATGTCGAGGTGTTCGGGGATGTGGTAATATCCGGAAATAAGGCAGCCAGCGGCGGCGGCATTTCTGCGGGGAGTCAAAGTTTTAAATTTTTGGGCTCCTCCAACACAAGTATCACCATAGATGGAAATGTTGATATTATCGGCAACACAGCGACCGAAAACGGCGGCGGCATTTATGTGCACGGTATAATTGTGACCGTTACTTTTTTGGGCGAAAATCTTAGATATGAATATGCTGTGAATGTTATCATGACCAGCGGCAATATAAGCGATAATACCGCAGCCTCCGGCGGCGGTGTGTATGTGGGGAGCACCACTGAGAAATGTATAGGAGCTTTTGCCATGGACGGTGGCAGCATATGCGATAATACTGCCGTTGACGGCGGCGGCATCTACACGGTGGAGTATGATAACCTGACTACATCCGGCACAGTGTTCAGCGGCAATACGGCCTCTGCCCTCTATGAGCCGCCGGAAGATGCGGCAGAAACGTATAGTCAGATAGGGTTCAGCGGTGAGACCAGCGTTCCGGGCTTTTTTGAAATAGACCACCCGCTGAACAATTATGACATAAACTATGCTGACAGAAATGCTGATGCTTATTATCGCATTAGCTATAACGCAAACGGCGGGAATGGCTCGATAACCGAACAGTTTGTCAAGGCTGGAGATACCGCAAATATCAACGATGGTACAACGCTAGCGAGGAATGGCTATAGCTTCAATGGATGGAACACGAATCCAGACGGCAGCGGAGCTTCTTATTCCTCAGTAATCGCTCCTGCTGTAACCGAAAATATAACGATTTACGCACAATGGAAACTCCTAAGCACTGATAATAGCGGCGGAAATTACAGTGATGATGAGGATAGCGATACCGAAACCTCCGGAACTACCGAAGCCACCGCAGACACTGCAAACATCGAAGATGAGGCCATTCCATTGGGTTCGTTGGGAGCGGATTCCCACATTAAATATCTTAATGGTTATCCCGATGGTTCTGTTCGTCCAGACAATGCCTTGATAAGGGCTGAGGTCGCAAGCATCTTCTACAATCTATTGGACGAAAGCTACAAGAGCGGGGACGTTCCCAGCAATTTCTCAGACGTGAGCTCCGATTCCTGGTACGGTCCAGCGGTGAATACCCTTGCGGATATGGGTTACATCGAAGGATACGATGATGGGACATTCAGACCGAATAATACCATAACAAGGACTGAGTTCGTTGCAATAGCCTCAAGATTTGTCGATCTGACCTCCTCTGAAGTGACGAACACTTTCAGCGACGTTGAAAGTAATTACTGGGCGGTGGGTTATATCAACACAGCTTACAATAGCGGATGGATAAACGGTTACGAAGACGGAACATTCAGCCCGGAGAAGAGCATCAGCCGTGCCGAAGCAGTGAAAATAGTCAATACCATGTTTGGCTGGAATTCTGATTCTATTGAAGGAGAGGTCAATCCATATAATGACATAACAATCTCACACTGGGCTTACGCATACATTTTGGAGGCATGCGTATAAACCTAGACAATACCATAAAAACGCACGGCTAAAACTAGCCGTGCGTTTCTGCTATTCTTTGACCTCGTACCCTGCGAACTTAACGGTGGCCTTTGCCAAGGCAAGCATTGGGTCAACGTTTGGAAAGTCCAGACCATATATTTCAAATGCCTGCGGAAGCTCTGTGCAGCCCAGAATCATTGACTGCGCTCCCTCTTCTTGCAGAGCCTTTATTACCTCGACAAAATCAGTGGTGTCGTATTTGTAATTGCCTGCTTTAATGCCGTCGTAGATAATGCCCATTATGGCACGCTTGTGAATATCGCTTTCGGGCTTGACATACTCAATGCCGAACTCATCAAATACTGTGTCGTAAATGCCCGTTTGCAGTGTTCCGTTTGTGTCAAGAAGACCGACTTTGTTAATCCCCTGCGCTTTAAGGTCAAGCGCCATTTCACGAATCATATGTAGGATAGGAATGTTAACGCAGCGCTGAATCTGGTTATAAAAATAGTGCGCCGTATTGCAGGGCATTATCAAAACATCTGCGCCGATTCTGGCAAGACGCTTTGCACTTTTGCAAATTGCAGGCAGCGGATCACTGCCGCCGTTAAGAATAGCCGCTGTGCGGTCAGGAATTGCGTTGTTTGAATCGATAATGATGTGGGCGTGTTCCGAGTCGCTTGTGGCGTCGGTGCATTCTATAATTTTACTATATAAATTACAGGTGGCAAGAGGGCTCATGCCGCCTATAATTCCTATTGTTTTTTTCATGAGGAAACTCCTTGTGCTATACTTTCATATTTTGAGGATAACATATAAATGTTAAAAATAATAGCGAATTCCACATTTCGACAAAAAATTTTTGCATAAAATAATACAATACGCATATCTGGACATTGGAGGCGGCGAAATGAAAATACTGTCATCTTATAGTAACGGCAAACTGACAATTTTTCTTCAAGGCGAGCTGGATCACCATGCGGCTCATGAAACAATGAATCAAATTTCTCTCGGCATAGAGGAGTACCTGCCACGGGACTGCGTCATCGACTTCTCTGAGCTTACGTTTATGGATAGCTCAGGAATTGCGATAATATTGAAAACCCACAAAAAAATGGCGGAAACAGGCGGAAGGGCAACAATCAGCAACGTGCCCGAGCAGCCGCTTCGTGTAATCGATGCATCGGGCATTGACCGAATTGTCACGGTGCTGTCACCAAAGGAGATGAAGAAATGAGAACCGACAACTACCTGAAAATTGAATTTCCGAGCCTAAGCGCAAACGAGGGCTTCGCAAGGGCTGCACTTTCCGCCTTTGCCGCACAGCTAGACCCCACAATGGAGGAACTGGGCGATATAAAAACCGCCGTAAGCGAGGCTGTTACAAACGCAATTGTACATGCCTATCCAAGCGAAATAGGCAAAATACATATAAGAGCAAAAATCACGAAGGAAACACTGGAAATCGTTGTTCGGGACAACGGCAAAGGCATTGCCGACATCGATAAAGCCCTTCAGCCGCTTTACACGACGGGCGGAGACGACCGCAGCGGCATGGGCTTCACCATAATGCAAAGCTTCATGGACAAGCTGAAGGTGCGCTCAAAATCCGGAAGCGGCACAACAGTTACGATGAAAAAGGTCATCAGGTCAAAAAAGCATGAATGAAGAAACCCTTAATCACATACGAGCTTTTCAGGCAGGCAATAAAGAGGCTGCACAGGCGCTTGTTGTCGAAAATTCCGGCCTAATCTGGAGCGTAGTGCGCCGCTTTTTCGGGAGGGGCGTTGACTCCGATGATCTCTACCAGCTTGGATGCGTCGGATTTATCAAGGCCATACAAGGCTTTAACGAGGAGTATGGCACTCAGTTTTCAACCTATGCCGTGCCGAAAATATCGGGCGAAATCCGCCGCTTTCTTCGTGACGACGGAACTGTAAAGGTAAGCCGCTCAATAAAAGAAAACGCAATGCACATAAAGGCCGCCAAAAGCAGGCTTGAGCAAGAGCTTGGAAGAGACCCGACAATTTCCGAAATTGCCGAGGCAACAGGCTTTGATGCCGAGGAAATTGCAACAGCCGAAACCGCCACCCAAGCTACCGAATCCCTGCAAAGGGAAACAGGCGAAGAAAACTTCACTCTTGAATCAGTTTTAGGCGATTGGGGACAGGAAGAGCGGGTAATCGAGCATCTCGCCCTTGCCGAGGCGGTCAAAAAGCTGCCCGATAGGGAGCGCATGATAATCTCCCTTCGCTATTTCCACGGCTTGACCCAAGACCGTACAGCAAAAGTTATGGGCGTAACGCAGGTCCAAGTTTCAAGGCTAGAACGCAAAGCCGTAAACGTCCTTAAAACCCTGATGGCAGTCTAGAGTTTTTTGTAAACTCTAGACTTTTTTTGTTGAGTATTTCCCAAATATCATATATAATACTGATTTAGAGTATAGAAAAGAGTATGGAGGAAAAAATGAATAACGACACGTTACAAATCTTAATTGCAATGGCCATATACATGGCTGTTGTTATCGTAATCGGACTTGTATTTGCCAAAAAGGCGAATCAGAGCTCCGAAAACTATTTTCTCGGGGGCAGAACGCTTGGCCCTTGGGTTACAGCTATGAGCGCCGAGGCTTCCGATATGTCGGGCTGGCTGCTTATGGGACTTCCCGGCGTTGCATACTGGTGCGGTCTTGCCGACGCAGCTTGGACAGCAATCGGCCTTGCCGTCGGTACATACATGAACTGGCTGATTGTATCAAAAAGACTTCGCCGTTACAGTGTGAAGGCAAACAATTCAATCACTCTGCCTGACTTTTTCTCAAACCGTTTTCACGAGAAGAAAAAAGTGCTGATGACAATTTCTGCACTATTTATATTAGTATTTTTTACAGTTTATGCAGCAAGCTGCTTTGTCACCTGCGGCAGACTGTTCTCAACCCTGTTTGGCACAAGCTACATGGCAATGGTCGTTGTGGGCGTTGTCTTCGTTTTAATTTACACAATGCTCGGCGGCTTTCTTGCTGAAAGTGCGTCCGACTTCATGCAGTCGATCGTCATGATAATTGCCCTTGTCGTAATCGTTGCCGTCGGAACCAGCCATGCGGGCGGATTCGGCTCTGTCATCGACAATTCAAAGTCAATCCCGGGCTTCTTCGAACTTTTCGGAATCGCAACCCCGGTTACCGATGCAAACAACGTTCAGGTCATAACTGACGGCGTTGCTCAGTTTGGTGAAAAAGGCTCTTACGGCTTCATCAGCATTTTGTCAACGCTTGCATGGGGACTTGGCTACTTCGGTATGCCTCAGGTTCTTTTGCGCTTCATGGCTATTCGCAAGGAGTCCGAGCTAACCAGCTCTCGCCGCATCGCAACTGTTTGGGTTGTTATCTCCCTTACCATCGCTGTCTTCATCGGCACAGTTGGCAGAACGCTTTATCCGAACGCTCTTGGCACAGCAGCACAAGCTGAAAATGTGTTCATTCTGCTTTCAACGAGCCTGTTGCCGCCGCTGCTTGCAGGCTTCATCATGGCCGGCATCCTGGCAGCAACAATTAGCTCCTCAGATTCCTACCTGCTTATTGCAGCATCAGCTGTTTCCAAAAACGTGTATCAGGGTCTTTTCAAGAAGAACGCAACCGACAAGCAGGTTATGTGGGTTTCAAGAATTACTCTTCTTGTAATTGCACTAATCGCAATGTTCATCGCAATGGACGAGAACAGCATTATTTTCACAATCGTTTCCTTCGCATGGGCTGGATTCGGCGCAACCTTCGGTCCTCTTGTTCTGTTCTCCATCTTCTGGAAGCGCACAAACAGAGCAGGCGCAATCGCAGGTATGGTAGGCGGCGGATTAATGGTTTTCTTCTGGAAACTTGTAATTCGTCCAATTGGTGGAGCATTCGATATTTATGAGCTACTCCCTGCATTCATTTTCTCATGCATTTTGATCATAGTTGTATCACTTCTGACCGCACCGCCGTCTGAAGAAATTCAAAGAGAGTTTGCCGAGGTTAAGGCAAAAATATAGGAGACTTTTTTATGGCGACCGATTTCGAACAGAGATATATAAAAGCAAGAAAATCTGTCGTGGAAGCAGATTTTATGCACCTAAATGAAATGCAGCGCAAGGCGGTAATGACAACGCAGGGCCCCCTTTTACTGCTAGCAGGCGCAGGCAGCGGCAAAACGACGGTTCTCATCAACCGAATCCTGAATATTCTGCGCTATGGCAGCGCATCGGACACGACCCAGCTTCCGCCGAATGCCAGTGAAGAGGATATCGAAACAATGTGCGGCAACAATACTGTTGCCGCACGTCTTGCTGCCGCTTATGAGCCTTGCCCGCCTTGGAATATTCTTGCGATAACCTTCACAAACAAGGCGGCAGCCGAGCTGAAAAGCAGACTTGAAGCAAACCTCGGAGCAGTTGCAAATGATATCTGGGCGCAAACTTTCCACAGCGCCTGCGTTCGCATTCTGCGCCGTAATGCTGAAAGAATCGGCTTTTCCACCAGCTTCACAATTTACGATTCTCAGGATAGCCAAAGCGTTATAAAGCGCATAATAAAGGCTTTAAATATTGACGAAAAAAACTATCCGCCCCGGATGATTTTGTCCGTCATAAGCAAGGAAAAGGACAAGCTTCATCTTGCTGACCACTACCTTGAAATCGCCAAGCAAAGCGGAGATATGCGCCAAACGGTAATCGCAAACTGCTACAAGGCATACGAAAAGCAGCTTCGCGACGCCGACGCAATGGATTTTGACGATTTAATCCTTAACGCAGTGCGCCTTTTGCAGGAGAACGATGATATCCGCTCATACTATCAAAAGAAGTTCAAATATGTGCTTGTTGACGAGTATCAGGATACAAATCATCTGCAATATCTGCTCGTAAGCCTGCTTTCGGGCGGTTATGAAAACATATGCGTTGTCGGAGATGATGACCAGAGTATTTATAAATTCCGCGGCGCAACAATTGAAAATATTCTGTCGTTTGAAAACGAGTATAAAAACGCAAGAGTAATAAAGCTTGAGCAAAACTACCGCAGCACTGCGCATATTCTTGCCGCCGCTAATGCGGTTATAAAAAACAACACGGAGCGCAAGGGAAAAAGCCTTTGGACGGAAGATGAGGAGGGCGAACTTCCACATCTCCACCTTGCATATAATCAGGACGAGGAAGCGCAGTACGTTGCCGAGAAAATCCTTGAAGGCTATGCTGAGGGTATGCGTTGGGATGACCATGCTGTGCTTTATCGCTTAAACTCCCAGTCAAACGCAATGGAATACGCCTTCAAACGCCGTGGCATTCCCTATAAAGTGTATGGCGGAATGCGCTTTTTCGACAGGGCGGAAATCAAGGATATGCTCGCATACCTAAATGTCATTTCAAACCCTCAAGACGATTTGCGCCTGCTTCGCATAATCAACACGCCAACCCGTGGTATAGGAAACACCTCAATTGAAAAGCTTGCTCAAATTGCAAACGAGGAAGGCACAAGTATTTATGATGTCATAAACCGATGCGAGGAATATCCCCAGCTTAAAACGCCGTCGGCGCACCTACGGCTTTTTATCGATATGATTAACAATCTAATCGAAAAATCAGGCACAATGCCCGTTGACGAGCTTTATGACGAAGTTGTAATTCGTACAGGCTACCTGAAATCGCTTGAAGCCAAGGACACACAGGAAAACGTCACAAAGGCCGAAAACGTCAAGGAGCTTAAAAGTAACATTTTGAACTACATCTCCGAATCAACTGACACTACGCTTTTTGGATTCCTCGATGAAATCTCGCTCTATACTGATTTGGACAACCTTGACAAAGATGCAGACTGCGTTTCGATGATGACAATTCATTCCTCCAAGGGTCTGGAATTTCCGGTTGTGTTCTTGGTCGGAGCGGAGGAGGGGCTGTTTCCCAGTGCCCGCTCACTCGGCTCGCATGAGGACATGGAGGAGGAACGCAGACTTTGCTATGTTGCAATATCCCGGGCCAAAGAAAGGCTTTATATTTCAAGCGCAATGCAGCGTATGCTCATGGGCAAAACCACAAACAACCGCATTTCACGCTTTGCCGAGGAAATCCCAGACGAGCATCTCAAAAAAGACTACATACCCAAGGGAAGAAGCTTTTCGGACACCTCCTTCGATGCCGAACCGAGACGGCAACAGCCGCAAAGCAAATTCGCCCCGGTCATAACAAGCAAAACAGCCGCCGCAACCTTGCCGGACTTCAAAACGGGCGACAGCATAATGCACAAATCCTTCGGCGAAGGCGAGATTACCAAAATGACGCCTATGGGCGGAGACTTTTTAGTTGAAATCTCATTCAACTGCGTCGGCACAAAACGCCTGATGCTTAAAGCCGCTGCAAGGCTGATGGAAAAGTTATAAGGACAATATCCGCCCTGATGAGGATAATGATAAGCTTCTCATAGAATAAACACTCGGAAGAAATAAAGGCAATAATCCCCGAAGAAAATTCTTCGGGGATTACTACATGTCAAATATAGGCTTTTACTGCTTGACGGACGGCAGATTGCTCAGGTTGTTGTCCTCTGTGCTATCCGGCAGAGATTTCAGATATTCTGTACCCTTATTTGTGGCGATGCCCACGCCGCTGATTCCGCCGCTTCTTGCCAGTGCAACTCCCTCTTCACGGGTCAGTATGCGCCCGTCGGAGAGCTTATATCCCGATACCCTGCCGCTTTCTTTTACGAGCGCAACAATCTGCTGTGCGTTTGCGTTAGGGGTTGGGATATCCTGAAGAGTGTTCAGAGGAAGGCTCGACAGGTTGTTTTGATTGTTTTCCATAGTTACTCCTTTTTCTTTGTCAGTTCCAGCTTGTAAAGGATTCAACAAATGACTGCATTTCCTCTTTTGACTGGATGTTGTGTGTCCGCTCAATGATTTGCTGCTGGCTTTCGTGAGACAGACCGGAAAAATAGTTCATGGCAGGCAAATTCATTGCAAGCGCCATGCCCAGACCCATTGGGACATCAGGCCCGTTTACCATATTTTTGCTCATACTAAAACCACCTTAATAATATATTTGCTATTTGTTCTAGTATTGCCTTTTAGGAACCTTTTATTAAGAAAAAAATCAGCAGGAATTACCAAATATTTTGGCAATTCCTACTAATTTTTTATAAGTGCAGCCAGACGGCTGGCGGTAAGTCAAAAATAGGATTACATGCAGCAATAAAACTGAAAAAGCCGCATGAGGATGATGTCCGTTACCCATTTCTGATTGGATCTTGTGGGATAAAAGTTACGATTCAACCGGTTCTCGTAGATTTGAAATTGCTGCCGCCTTTGCCCCATTATTTCATTCGTATCGGGCCGGTCCTTGCGTTTCCGCCATGCATAGTAACTACTCCAAAATACCCATTATGCCTCCCTTCTGATTTTACCGTGCGTAATATGTCTCGCCGCCAATTGTGATACTCATGATATCGTTAATGTCAATCGGGCTGCCCAAGAACAGGGCATTATCAATCAGAGTATCTCCCTCAACAATTGTTCTTTCTCCAATCATTTCTCCCTTGGTGCTGCCATCTGAAAAGTTCATAACCGCATCTCTGATAACACCTTCCAATGCATTTACCCAATGTACTGCACTCTGGGAAAGTCTGCCCTGATCATCGGCTTCAAAATTGCATTCATACACCCATTCAATACCACCGGATGTCACTCTTGCCTCGATAATTCTTCCAATTTCACCTGTACTTCCATTTGTGAACTCAATGCCGCCAAGGTCAAAATATTTAATCTCACTTACAATTGTAATGAAATTCGGAATAATTTCAAACGTGGTTCTATCTAACTCTTCAAATCTGCCGTCAGTCCAGTAACCACGTTTCAGGTAGAATGTCACGGGGTCGGTTTCGTTTTCATAAAATCCCGCATCGGTATTCACCATTAAGGGAACTTTTATCATGAGGGACTGTGACTGCTCATCATATTCCTCCACAAAATCGGCCACTCTGTTGCCTGCCTGCCCTTCGCGCTGAACCCACCATGTCGTATACTCCACCTGCTCTTTGGAAATGGGCGAAATCAAAAGATAATACCAAACAAACGTGTTATCCTGCATTGACGACAACACCTCGACACCGTATCCGGACGTTTTCCCGTCCGGCTCTTCGCTGTTATATTCGATGTATTCGGGAATTTCCTTACCATCAATGTTAAGTTTGTTGCGCAGCTCCGCCTGCTTCTGCGCCGCAATTGACTGGCCAATCGCAATTGCGGATATTGAAAGCGCCGCAATCAATATTGCTGCAATCAGCATGGTGCGTGAGAGCCTCCGTGCTCTGCCCTTAGTGTTTGCCTCGTTCTGTGTTTTTTTCATAACCTTCTCCTTAATATTTTTCGTGGAGGAGGCATTTTTAGCTTCAAGCTCCACAAGGTCATCTTGGTAACAATCCATCAAATCGGAAATTCTCATTTTCATTTGCGTAGCCTCCTTTGTATAGTGTTGTTTTAAGCTTTTCCCGACCTCTGCGAAGCCGTGTTTTGACAGTGGAAGCATTCATGTCCATTGCCTTGGCTATGTCCACAATAGGCTGATAGTAATAATAGTGACGGACAAAAATTTCTTTGTCGGGCATTTTCATTGAAAGAACAGCCTTTGTCACTGCGTCTGCAACAAATCGGCGCTCAACTTCAGTTTCAAGGCACTCATCGGAGACAATTATAAAATCGTCCTCAAGCGGAACAGCATCTGAGTATTTTCGAAGCTTGTCCTTCGCCTTGTTGCGTGCAACTGCGCCGAGAAAAGCTTTGACCTTATTGGACTTTACGGTTTTCGACTTTGTCCAGAGTACATAAAAAACATCGGCGGATACCTCTTCAACATCTGTCTCCGGCAGCGTCGAGCCTATTATGTTGTATACGATGGTTGAAACATATGCCGAGTAATGGTCAACGAACCACTCCAAGGCTTGTTCGTCCCTTCGTTTGAGAGCTTTAAATGCTCTGTTTTCGTCCATAGTCGTCACCCGCCCTTCATTTTGACTAGTCACTATTAATATCGCATTTTTTTCTAGAAAAGTTTCGTAATTTAAATAATTATTGTATCAAATTTATGTCCGATGGGGATATGTCCAAAGTTATGATCTGTAGCATTCTATCTAGCATCAGCAAAGACCTTTTCTGATACATCAGAAAAGGTCTTTGTATTTTACGCATAGATTGTCGTTCAAGGCACTGAAGAGCGCAAGACTGAATGAGTCTATATTACATGGTGGTTTGCCCATTTTCCGCTGCGAAGCCTTAAACTGTATGCAACGGAACGTACTGCCCAGTCGACAATATAGCCAATCCAGATTCCGTGCAGTCCGAAGCCGCAGTAGCGGCAGAGAACTGTTGTCAGCACCACTCGGAAAACCCACATCGAGGCGGTTGAGACAAGCATATTGAACTTCACGTCGCCTGCGGCACGCATTCCGTTTGCAGGGATAAAGGCAAGAGGCCACAGGACAGGCTTTGCGATGCTGACCATCAGCATTACCGAAATTGTGAGGGCTGCCGTTGAGGCATCTATTTTTGCAAAGTTGGTTATCAGCGGAGTTATGCCGAAAACTGTCCAGTTGAACACTAGCAGCACAACTGCACCATAAAGAGTAAGCTTTTTAATGTATTGTTTGGCTTCGTCCAAACGTCCTGCGCCTATGCACTGGCCTGCAACGGTTATAAGCCCCAATCCGATTGCCATTGACGGCATGGAGGTCAGATTTTCCAGCACCACAATTACGGCATTTGAAGCAATTGCAGCTGTTCCAAGGGTTGAAACGGTGCTTTGAACCAGAATTTTTCCAAGCTGGAACATTGCGTTTTCAACGCCCGTAGGCAGACCGATGTACAAAACACGCTTCATGACCTTCTTATCGGGGCGGATTTTCAGATATGAGCCAACGTTGATTTCCTGATTGGGTCTGCGCAGCAGGGCAAGGATTATGCCCGCAGAGAATATTCTTGAAATCAGTGTTCCCGCTGCCGCACCGGCTACCCCAAAATCGAAGACAAACATAAATAGGTAGTTTAGAATAATGTTAATGCAGTTTGAGACAACAGAAATTATCATCGGCAGCCTTGAGTTACCGGAAGCGCGATAAAGCGCTGCACCGCAGTTAAACAAGGCAATGAACGGATAGCTCATTGCGGTTATGTAGAAATACACTCTGGCCGCCGCCATGACATCGGCATCTACTCCGCCGAATATAAGATTAAGCAGCACATTGTTAAGCGCCAGAGCAACCACCATGAGTGCGATGCTTAAAGCGAGAGCCGAGAGAATAAGTTGGCGTGCCGAATTATCGGCATCATTGCGCATTTTGCGGCCAAGATATTGGGAGCAGACCACAGTTCCGCCTGTGGCAAGCGCCGAAAACAGGAACAGCACCAGCGTGTTGATTGTGTCAACAGACGAAACGCCCGAAACAGGTGCGCTTCCGAGGTTCGTCACCATCAAAACGTCGATTGCACCCATCAATGAGGTCAGCACCTGCTCAATTATCAGCGGAATAAGCAGCTTGCGCAAATCCTTATTCGAGAACACAGGTAGCTCACCTCGTATTATAGAGTAGTAGTGATTAGCGTCCCTCTCCAAGGACGTATGTGCTGCACTGTAAGGGATACTGTGGATTGGTATATTTCACCTACCAAAACAATCTGGTCGGTTTTAATGACCTGCTCCAGAGAATTTGTACTGCGTCGGCAGATTTGGGCAAAGTAAAAGTAGGGCTTGAGGCCACCGGACATTACAGCTACAATTTGCTCGGTTTCTTGCTCGACAAAGGTCTCGCCACCTTTGTCATCAACCCTCTTCATACCAATCTCTACCGGAAGAGTCTCAGCCTTATGAAAACCAAGACCGATAAGGTTGATGCCCGAACTATTGCATCTATCTATGCTCATGTCTGATGTGAACCTCAAGTCCTACACAGACACAGCATACCACAATGAGGAACTGAAGTCACTCACTCGTTATCGCTTCGACAAGATTCAGGAGCGTGCGAAGCTCAAGGTATCGGTTTCCCGTCTTGTCACGATTCTTTTTCCGGAGCTGGAGAGGTTGGTATCCACCCTCCTAATGGCGCTAGTTCATATAATTATACTGATGCTACACAATGCCGATAATCTTCCACCATGCAATAGCGGCGAAGGCAATTATGAACACACTCACGGTTTGGGGTATGCCAAGCTTTATTGCGTCCTTGTTGGAAAAGCTATCCTCATGAGCACCCATGCCGACCACGATTGTCATACTGTGGAACGGCAGAATCCAATGCTGTGAAAGTGCTATGTAGGCAATTGCAGTTCCTGCAACGGCAGGCAGTCCAGCCGCCTGCGCCATTGCGACGATTATCGGCGAAGTGATTATTAAAACGGTCAGGCTGGTTCCCATTATCATATGCAGTACCATGCACAGAAGGCATGCAATTATGGCGAACAGGAACGGATTTTCTGTAATGGAGCTTGGTACGGCAACGTCTACAAGCCACTGGCTAAGACCGCTTGCGGAGGCGACAGCGCCGATTCCCATTGCCGCTGTCATGAAAAGCAACGTCCCAACGTTTACCGAGGAAAACGCCGACGGGTCAACAAGCTTCATAAACGGCATTGCCATTAAAACGACCGCTCCCAGGGCAATCCAGCCCGGATGAATGCCGTGCAGCGAGTCGGTCACCCACATGAGTAGGGCAAGAATGACTACGATGGCGCATTTGATTTCCTGTGCGGTGATTTTGCCAAGTGCTTTAAGCTCCACGCCGACCTTTTCGGGCACGATAGCAAATTTGTCGGGCTTGCCGAAGATTTTGATTTGTGTTGCGCACATCAAAACCGTTGCGATTATGCCGGGTACGCCCATCATAAGAAACCATTTTGTCCATGTCATGGTGTAGTCTGCAAACTGGCCGACAAGCGGATTCATTGTGCTGTCGCCTGTGAAGAAAATCATTGAGGTTGGTGCGCTGCCTGCGAAAATTGCAAGGCAGATTGGCGCAAACCACTTTTTGTCAAGGTTTGCAGCCTCGACTATGAACGGAATGAACGACAAGATCAGAAATGACCTTGGCCACGGGTGTGGAATTGCCACAGATAGAATAAGTCCCAGCAGATAGCAGGCAATTATTATGCCGTTGTATGAACGAATGAAGGTTTTGATAAACCAAAGCGCAAGGCGCTTTGCAAGGCCGGAGCGCTTGACCGCTTCGGCAATAAGAAAACCGCTTATTACAAGATATGCAATTGGGGTTACCCACAGGTTAAAAATACTGCTTGGCGGAACAACTGCGCTGTCAAGCAGCAGCGTAAAGCATAGCAGGACTGCTGCAGCGGAAAACGGCGCAGGCATTGCCGACGTAGTCCACCAGATGATTGTCATGACAATAAGCGCAAGCGCCTTTTGCCCGTCAACCGAAAGATTTGCGATGTCAAGATTCCAAATGATTATGCAGGCGGCGACACCAAGTATCAGCCCCAGAAAGGATACTACACTCTTTTTGTCTTCCAATTCTCCATTCTCATTTCTGTAGATTTTGATCCTTGCCCGTTCACTTTAGAAATGCTGTTTGCGATGTGCAATGCGGAATTAAAACACATTGCATTGCTGACAAGATTTTATCAAACCCAAAGTGAAATAGCAAGACTCGGCAGAAAAATATATCCCCCTCCGAGGAGGGGGAATACTTTACGGGATATGGAATTTAATTAGCCGCCGATGTAGCGGATTAGGCTTGTAGCAAGCTGCGCTCTTGTTGCGCCGCCTTGCGGCGCAATGGTATTTGAGGTCGTGCCGTTAATCAGACCTCTTGCTATTGCCCAGCTCATTGCAGTTTGTGCGTATTGGCTGATGCTTGCTGTGTCTGTGTAGGCTGAAAGGTCTGCCGTCATAGGCTGTGCACCCTTGTAGACTGCATAGCGATAGAAGATTGTGACCATTTCCTCACGGGTGATTGCAGCATTCGGAGAGAAGGTCGTTGCAGAAGTGCCATAAACAATTCTGTTGGTAGAGGCCCAGTTAACGGCGTCTGTGTACCAATCCTCTGTAAGGTCTGTGAAGGTGCTGCCGCTTGCGGCAGGTGAGCCCTCCATGCGCCATAGAATTGTTACAAGCATTGCCCTCGTAGATGCTTCGTCAGGTGCGAAAGCTTGTGCAGAAACGCCGTTCATCAGACCTTTTTCATAGGCAGTGGAGATTTCGGCTTTTCCCCAGTGTTCATTTACATCCGCAAACGGAGTTCGGTTGCCTGCTCCTGAGTCGGACGTAAATGAATGGGGGGCATAGCCCCAAAAGTCATCGTCAATGTACTTACTGTAGAATCTATACCAGCTGTAGTAATCGCTTATACCAAGAGCCAGAATGTTGCTTATGCTTGTGTAATCGCTTCCATAATTTGCCACAACAATATATATTGTCTTGTTTGAGGGATACCTAACTGTGACTTCCCCTTCGACCCAACCTTTAGAGACTTTTCCAAGACTCTTGCCGTTAGTGATTATGTCATCTGCGGTAGGAGCACTGTCGGATTCGTTTTGAACTAGGTAGTAAACTGTGCCTCTTGTATCGGTGTAAAACTCGATGTTTACGTCCGAATAAAGATCAATCCATGCACTGCCAGATGAAATTTTTATTTCTTGCCTATAAACATCAGCCTGTGCAGGAACCGCAAGCGTCATTGCCAAGGTGAATATCAGGGCGATTGCGAGAACTAGTGCAATGCCTTTACGTGCGAAAAGCTGTTTTGTCATATTATCCCATCCTTTACTTAAACTTTTACATATATATTATACCAATTATATCAATTTTTAGCAAGACTAATATGCAAAAATAATTCCCCTCTTGATAAGAGGGGAATTTCTTCATTCTTTACGTTTCTGGATTATATTGTAGACGCCTGCACCGATGCAGAGTACGCCGACTATTGCATAAATTAAGCTTTCGCTGATGATACCTGTTGCGATGAACACAGGGCCAGCGATGAAGCTCAAAACGGCATTTAGTACCCTATGCTGAACCTCGGGCTTTTCATTTTTTTTA
>Ga0153972_1000120_pt1 | contig 22325 bp, 21 predicted proteins | sample TSGA056MetaG_FD_104732 | JGI IMG/M metagenome (GOLD analysis project Ga0153972, IMG submission 104732) | Attine ant fungus gardens microbial communities from Georgia, USA - TSGA056 MetaG | ecosystem: Host-associated > Fungi > Mycelium > Unclassified | place: USA: Georgia, George L Smith State...
AGGGTCAGCCCCTTTACGCAGATGCCGCCCAACGCATTCAAGTCAAAGTATGCGCTGTACTCCCGGCCGAATCCGAAGGTTCCGGAGGCCGTCACCACTGGGTTTTTAAAGGAAACTCCGGCAAACTCCACAGACAAATCAGGCATCCCAAACCACCTCCGCCGCGTTGAAGACCGGCCCGTCCTTACAGACATGACCGTACCGCTCCGTCCCGTTTTCTCTTACCCTGCATGCGCAAACCAAGCACGCGCCCACGCCGCACCCCATCCGTTCCTCCAGGGATACCTGGCAGGGAACCTGATATCGCTCCGAAAGCATCGCCACGGCCCGCAGCATGGCCCTTGGACCGCAGGACATCACCTGATCGAAAGCGCCGCTTTCCAGGCACCGCTCCAGCGGTGCCGTCACAAAGCCCGCCTCCCCGTAGCTGCCATCGTCGGTGGTAATGTGCGTTTCCTCGCAGACCTGTCGGAAATGATCCGCCAGAATGATGCGTCCGGCCGTTTGAAAGCCCAGCACGGCGGAGACGCGGCCAGACGCCTTCTTTGCCGCCAGCAGGAGGGGTGGCACGCCGATGCCGCCGCCCACCGCCAGCACATGGCGCCCCTCCGGCCGAAACCCGTTTCCCAGCGGCCCGAGCACATCCAGTACGCCTGATTTCCGATTTGCCAGCCAGCGGGTTCCCACACCGGTTACGTCAAATAAAATGATCAGATGATCGCCCGACACGTCGCAAATGCTGATGGGCCGGCGCAAAAGCCGTTCCTCCCCGCACCGGATATGGATAAACTGGCCGGGCGCGGCCCTTTGGGCAATCTCTCCGGCCTCCATAGTTATGGCATAGGTCGTTTCCGTCAGTTGCTGGGACGTGATGATCTCGCAATCCCGCCGCATGATTTTTCTCCCCCATTCTCAGTGGTTCATCCACCGGCAACGGACACGCCTATCCGATGGCCTGCTCCAAAAGGGCTTGATTCAAACCGGCGGCCTCCTCCAGCCTTATGACCGCCGCATCCAGCCGCGCCGTGTAGCTGTCCCGATTTTTGGCGATATCCTCCACCAGCGCCTTCATGTGCGCCAGATCCAGGTCCTCCACCCGTCCGGCGGCGGGCATATCAAGCTTTTCCAAATAATAATCGATCTTTGGGTCGCAGACGACGCCCACAACCGGGACACGCTGCTTGGCGGCAAAGAGCAGCGTGTGCAGGCGCATAGCCAGCACAAAGGCACAAACGCCCGCAACGCTCATAATCGCCTTTGGAACCCATTCCCCTTCCATAATGATGGCGGGGCATTTCATGTGGTCCCGGACGCGCTCGCTGGCCGTCGTGTCCCCTGGGGCCTGCATCACAAGGAACAGGATATCCATCCCCAGCTCCTCATAAATATAGTCGCACAGGGCCGCCAGCTTCCAATACGCCGTCTCGTCGGCGTTCAGCGCCCGGACGGAAATGCCCGCTACCGGGCGATCTCCCGACATGGTAATCCGGGACAGCAGAGCCTTTGATGTCTCCTGATCCCAAGCCTGTATGGAAAAGACCGGATCGGCGGTCACATGCAGATCCTCCCTGGTAATTCCGATGGCCCGCAGCTCCGCCAGAGAACCCTCCTCCCGCAGCGTAATGAAGTCCGCCTTTTCTACCGTTTTTTTGATCCGCTTTCGGTTGATCTTCTTCGTAACCGGCCCGATCCCGTTGGCATACATCAGGACCCGCTTACCGCGCAGCTTCGCAAGCCGGATGATTGAGAGGTAATAAAGCAGCGAGCGGGTGCTTGTCCGATCCTGAAACAAGCTTCCGCCGCCGCTGATAAGCAGGTCGCAATGCCCGACGGCTTTCCATATCTTCACAAGACCGAACCGGTACACCGCCCGGACATCCCGGGCGAAAACGGTATAGGCCGGATCCGCCGACAGGACTGTGACCCTTGTGCTTTGCGGCAGGGCGCGGATGCTTTCCAACATTGATTCCAGAATTGCCTCGTCCCCCGCGTTGCGGAAGCCATAATAGCCGGAGATCAGGATATGGCGCGTGGGCGCAAGCACCGCGGCGTAAGCGCTTAGGCAGACGTCCGTCATGCGGTTGACGGAGTACTCCTCTAAAACCACCCGGCGGCCATAAGCCCCCAAGGCATCCCGCTCTGCCTGCGGGCGGTCGAGGCACGCCAGCAAATCCCGCATAAGCGCCTCCGGCTCCGATTGAGGGCAGCCCCGGCAGCAGAAATTGACTTCCCGGCAAGCGTTCAGCTTGTCTTCGGTAAACAGCCCGGCATAGCCCTCGTCCACGGCCACGATCACAGGAACGGATACGCCCATAGCCTCCAGCGCCGCCCTGCTCGCACCCGTGAATATGTCCCCGGCGGCAATTACCCGGTCAATATCTGTCCGGGGCCCGGTCATGTAAACGCACTGTCTGCCAGCCAGCCTGTTTGCCTCGTCCGCCTTGCGGGCCAGCGCCTCAAACCGATTCCCGCCTCCGGCGATGATCAGGCACAACCCCGCCGCGCTTTCGCAAAGGGCCGGGGCGAGCTCAATGAGCTGGGCCGCCACCTTGACCCGGCCCTCGTCCAGCCTGCTGACGTGGACAATCACCGGCGCGTTTTCCGGGATGCCAAGCTCTCTGCGAACCGCCTCCCGATCCGTGTCCGGCGAAAACCGGTTGGTATCGATCCCGTTGATCGTGACAAAGATGTCCGACTTGGGTATCTGATAGTTTTCTGTCAAATACGCCTGTATGTCCTCCGACACGGCGATGGTTTTTTCGCCCCAGTCGGTCAGAATGCCTGGCAGTCCGCCGGATGGAAAGATGCCGTGGGCGGTGGTGACAAATCGGAATTTTTGCGTTTTCCGAATCAGCCGGCAGAGAAAGGCCGGGATTCGGGCGTGCGCGTGGACAATGTCCGGCTTTTCTGTTTTTATAAGCTTTTTCATCCGGAAATAGGCCTTGATCATACCGGGAAGGCTCCGCCGATGCATGGGGATCACTGCGTGGGTGACGCCGCTGTCCACAAGCTCCCGCACATATACGCCCCCGGCGGAGACCACGGTCACCCGGTGGCCCCGGCGCACCAGTTCCCGAGACAGCGCTACGATATGGGTCTCCGCCCCGCCGATATCCATGGCCATCGCGGCCATTAAAATATGCAGCTTCTCAGTCTCCATAAATGCTGATTTCCTTTACCGTCCCACTACAGGCCACATATTTTGACAAAAACGTCCGGCTGGAGCCTACGGCTATTTCGCTGGTTTTTGCAATATAATACCGCCCGCCGACAACCGTGGCCTCCGCCTCCACCTCTATCAAAACCATATACCGCTCGGGCACCTCCGCCGTAACCAGCGTCCCATCCGTCAGGCCGATGGCATCTTTGTAGCCGGCGGCAGTGAGGCTGACGATGGTTCCGATATTGACGCCGCCGCTTTCATACAGTACGTCCCCCACCTGGAGGTTCTCAAAGATAAAGTCGCGCACATTCGCGATTTCGGCGGTATAACGAATCGGCTGCAGCTCCGTCGTGCCGCTTTCCTGCAGGACGCCAAATTTCAGATAGGCGCCGATCAGGGCGGCGGCTACAATGAGCACAACGGCGCAGTCAAGGAGATTAACCTTTCCAAACAAACGCCCCTTGTTGTCGATCAGCTTCAATTCAATCCCTCCCGCAGAACTTGCAATACCGTAACGGAGAATTTATAACCCGGCCCTGAGATTACCATCGTCGTTCCCGCCCGGAGGACATAATCGCCGTCCAGCAGAATTTCCATGTCGGTGACCTTCGCCTTGCAGGTCATGGTCAGAACGGCCCGCTCTTTATCCGGCAGTTCCGTGTAGAAAAAGGCGCCGTTTTCCCAGTCCGACATGAGCGTGCGCTGGGGCTCCGTGTAGACATCCGCCACGGTGCCGATTTTATAGTTTTTCGTGCTCTCCTTCCAGGTGTCGCCCACCTGGATCAACGAGGAAAAGCCGGCGTCCAAACTGTTGGCCTCCATAATATAGGTAACCTCCACCGTCTGGACGCCCCCGCCCGACGCGGTTCGGGACAGCAAATACCCGATACAGGCCACCGCTAGGACAAGCAGAATGACAAGCAGGTCAAAAAAATTCAGTTTCCGTTTATTCATCAGGATTCCCCCTTGTGTTTGATTCGGAAAGTCCGCCGCGCGCGTACAGGAGCGTAATGGCAATCACCGCCCAAAACATCAGCATGACGCGGTAATTATAAAAGGTATAATCCGCCATGCTCTGGGCTAAAAAGCCCGTGACCCCGGCGATCCCCGCGGCAGCGAACACCCGCACCTCCCCCTTCTTGAACCGGCGCATTGCGGCGAAGGTGTGTTTGAAATAATGGTACAGAATCATAAGAAAGGCCATAAGCCCCATAATACCGGTGTCGCACAGGAGCTGCAAAAACAGGTTATGGGAATGCTGGGCCACCACAGCATTGTAGGCGTAATGGGGATAAATCAGATTGAAGGCGGCCTCCCCCGGCCCCACGCCGGAAAACCAGAAGTCCTTCAGCATCGCCAGGGTTCCCATCCAGATGGATACCCGGTAAGAGGTAGAGGTGTCGCTCATGTCCCCGATGCTGAGGAACCGGGACAGGATGCTTCCGGGCATAAGCAGGAACGCCGTCAGCAGCCCGATCACATACAAGGCGATAAAGCGCCTGTCCAGCAGGACAAGGAACAGGGCCATACCCAAAAGGAGCCCCAGATAACAGCCCCGGGAATAGGTGAGCAGCAGGCAAACCAGCATGCAGCCCGCGGCAAGGACGCAGAAAAAACGCCGGAGCCCGCTTTTCGCGGTGATCAAAAGCGCAACGGAAAGGGGGAACACCAGCAGAAAGTATTCGCCCAGCACGTTGGGGTTTTGCAGCGTGGAGTAGGCGCGGAAGATGACGTCTTCAAACATTTCCTGGTCCAGCCAGCCGGACTGGCGCATTTCCTGAAACAGGAATTGGTAAAACCCATAGAGGGATACCAGCACACCGGCGCAGACAATGGCCACTACAAGACCGCGCAGCTGTCCGGGCGTTCGGATGCTGTTTTGAATCACCAGGCAGAACAGGGCAAAGCATAGGGTCATAGCGGCAGCGGGCAGGCTGGAGCGGGGCGTGACGGACAGTACGGCGGCAAGGCCGTAGATCAGGGCAAAAAGGCAAATGTACTTGTTGACGGAAAAATCCAGCACCCGCGCCCGATCCAGGGACAGGCGAATCAGCAGGGATAAAAGGGTAACAAGGACAAGCGCAAGCGCCGCCATCGTGGGAATCAGCGGGGCCAGAAACACCGTCAGCAGGCACCACGGAAAGGGGTTTGCAAACATGCTTTCCGAAAGCGGCCTGATCAGCCTCAGCCGACAAAGCAGGCCGTTAAGTCCGCCCGTCAGGCCGCCGAAAGCCCGATAGGCAAGGCTCCCTTCCGATACGGCGGTTCGATCCTTCAACCGCAAAAACCGGTTTACCAAGAGGCTTGTCCGCAGGCTTTCGCCGAACCAATCCGCGAAGCCGCTTGCGCATTTCACAAAAAAGCTGCCCCGCAATAGCATACGAGTCCAACGTACGATCAGGAGAATCAGCGCACACAGCAGACTCTCCCGGGCGCTTTCCCTCAGCCTTTCCGCCGCATGCCGTGTCCAATTGCAAATGCGGCTCGTTTGCAGCAGCTCACGATACATCGTCGCCGCCTCCCCTCCTCCTGAATTTTTTCAATATAGAAGCCGCCTGCTCCGCCTCCGGCAGCTTCAGGCATTTCGTAAAGGCCATATATAAGAGTATACCCGCAATCACGGGAATCAGCACAAGCAGAATTCGCCCCATGAGGCGCTCCGGCAAGGCCCTGTCCAGCAGAATTCGCATCGGCAAGATAACGGCGCCCATGCCCAGGGCTGCCGCCAGCATCTTGCCCACATCCTTCGTAAGCTTCCAGGTGATATAAGCCCTCGTCATGCGCTGCATGGGGATCACAAGCAGGACGGCGGAAACGGAAAGGGAAACGGCGGAGGCCAGCGCCAGGCCCGCCACATCATGTCGGGGGGCCAAAAGCGCGCAGAGCAGCAGGTTCAGCACGATGGAAACCGCGCCGCCAATAAGGGGAACCGTTCCGTTCTTCATGGCGTAAAATGCCCGGCTCAGAATGCTTTGCAGACCATAGCCCACCATGCCCAAGGTCATATAAAACAGCGCCCTGGCCGTATTTTCCGTATCTAAGGCGGTAAATTCCCCCCGCTGGAAGAGCAGCCGGACGACCGGCTCAGACAGCAGCATCAGCCCCACCGTCATAGGAATCAGCAGAAACAGGATGGAACGGGTCGCCCGGTGTGCCACGTCGTTAAAATCCGCCAGCTTTCCCCCCGCAGTCAGCCTGCTCATTTCCGGAAAAATTACGTTGGCGATGGAGAGCACTAAAACCCCCGCAACGATGACATAAAGATTGTTGGCGTTTTCAATTGCACTGGTCCCCTCGCCGTCAAGCAGGCCGGAGGCGAACCGGGCGCTCACCGTCAGGTTGATGGGCTGGATCCAGGTACTCACCATGACCGGAAGCATCAGCTTTATGATTTTTTTCAGCCCGTCCGCCCGGAGCCGGGGCCGGAACCGAAACCCTCGCCGAATCAGGGGCGGCGCCTGCATGACCGCCTGCAGGGCCCAGCCGATGAGGAACGCCACAGCCAAACCGAAAACGCCGAAATCGTCCACAAAAAAGGCGTAATACAACAAAATCGTCCCGTTGGACACGACGCTCATGGCGGCCGGGATGTTAAATTCGCCCAGGGACTGCAATACGCCCACCATGGAAAAGCCAAGCCCTGTAAACAGAATGGTCGGAAACATGTACAGCAAAAGCTGCTCCGTCAGCCGGACGGTTTCCGGGTTCTCGTAATCAGAAAAAAGGGCTGTAAGCTGGGGCGCAAAGGCCATGCCCAGCCCGGCGATGACTGCCGTAATGATACCCACCCAGGTAAAAAAGCCGTTCGCCAGCGCAAAGGCTTCCCCACGCCCCCGCTTTTCCATTTGCTCGTTGAACACGGGAATAAAGCTGGAGGAAATGGCCGACGCAAACACGGCATCGAAAAAGGTACGGGGAATCCGGCTGGCGGTAAAGAAGGCCTGCGCCTCCATGCCGGTGCCAAAGGTATGGTTCAGCAGCATATCCCGCGCAAGCCCCAGCACCTTTCCGGCCAATGTGATCACCACCACCAGGCTGACCGTTTTCAATTGGCTATTCCGTTTTTCAGCCATACGTTTCCCCTTGCTTTTTGCTTTGCGCCGCCTCTGAAATCGGCGGCAAAAAAACGGCGCTTCTATATACTACCTTATTTTCGCTTTATTTACAACAGAAAAGATTGTGTTTTTTCTTAAAATCTGTTACGATACGTAGAGAACTGTCGAAGCAGGCGGAACGCTGTTCCGTAAATAGGAGGTATCTAATGGCAGGCAGACGCAAATACGTTCTTCGCGCGGTTTTTTTCTTTTTGTTCCTGACGGCTTGGGTTCAGACAGCGGCGGCCGCGGGAACGGGCATCTACGACAACCGCTTGTGGATATCCGACACGCTGACCTACATAAACAAGGCCGCGAACGCCGCGAACGGCCGGGTGGAAAGCTACGCGCTGGAATACACGCCGGGCGGCGACCTGTTCGCGGTGGTTTCCTCCGGCAGCTACATATACGGCGCAGACACGATTACAACGATCATCGGCGAGCTGGAGGCAGCGGGCTATAATGTGCTGGGCGGCATAAACGCCGACTTTTTTTCCATGTCCACCGGCATACCCATGGGGAATGTGATCGAAAACGGCATCTTGAAATGTTTTTATAATTATGAGCCCACCATCGGCTTCCTGTCCGACGGCAGCGCCTTCATCAGCAGCGGCGAACTCTACATGACCCTGCGGAACCAGGGCGGCGGGGGAAATGCACAAAACATCGGTCAAACCGTAAGCATCCCCTGCCTGAACAAATTCCGCACCGTCTACAACCTATATCTGATGGACAGCAGCTTCAGCGGCAATACCCGGACCACCACGGCGGGCCGGGAGGTTTGTTTTGCCGTTCGCAGCGGAACGGTTCGCGTAGGCGGCACCGTCCTGCTTGAGGTCATCGACATCTCCGACAGCTCGGGCGCGGTTGCCATCCCCGACGGCTGCATGGTGCTGACGGCGGATGCGGGCTGCCCCTATATCGGCGAGCTGGACAAGTTCTCCGTGGGCGACCTGGTAGAACTCAATGTCGGCACATCGGACGCCCGTCTGGCGGAGGCCGTTTGGGCCACCGGCGGTGGGGATATCCTGGTATCGGACGGCACGAAAACGAACAGCGCCGGGTGGGACAGCGCGCTCCTGACAGCCTGTCCCAGAACGGTTCTGGGCATCAAGGCCGACGGCTCCGTTTTGCTTTATGAAATGGACGGCAGGCAGTCCGGCTACTCAAACGGCATGAGCATGAACGATCTGGCCGATGAGATGATTCGCCTGGGCTGTACATATGCCATCAATCTGGACGGGGGCGGCTCCTCCTCCCTGAGCTTCCGCACCCCTGGCGAAACCGGCGCGTCCACGAAAACCTCCCCCTCCGACGGCGCCCTGCGCAAATGCGCCACCTTTATCCTGCTGGTGTCGAAAAACGCCGGGGACGGAGTGGCAAAACAGCTGTACTTTTCCGACGACGCGCGTCCTGTTCTGGCAGGCGCGACGGTTGATACGGCAAGCCTGTACGACGGCCTAATCGCCACGGACGACGGCTACAAGCCCGTCTCCTCCGTTTCGGGCCTGACCTACACGGCCCCCGATACGCTGGGCGTAATCGACGGGACGCGCTTTGCCGCTGGAACCGCCGATGCCGCGGGCACCATCGCCGTGACCGGAGAAAACAGCGCCAAGGGCTTCCTTGACGTGCAGGTGGTAACCGAGCCGGACACCTTCAGCGTCGCCCGCGCCGGGTCGGAGTCGTCGCCCCTTTCGGAGCTGCGGGTCAGCGCTGGGGAAACGATACAGCTCGCCACGGTCCTTTCCCATAACGGAAGCCCGCTTTTAACAGGCGATCTCGCCCTGACCTATACCGTGACCGGGGATGTGGGAACGGTGAGCGGGGACGGCCTGTTTGCCGCCTCGGATCAGGTCGGGGCCGCGGGCGGGCTCACCGTCTCCATCGGGGGCCTTGAAAAAACCATCCCCGTTACCGTCGCGTCGTCCTTCGCGGACACCGACGGTCATTGGGCCCAAGACTACATCGAGGCGCTAGGGGCCTCCGGCGTGATTTCGGGGGACGTGACCGACGCCGGCACGTATTTCTATCCCAACAACAGCCTGACACGGGCGGAATTTTCTGTTCTGATCACCCGGTTTCTTGGGCTGGACGCGGACGCTTATCCTTCCGCAGCAAAAAGCCTCGCCGACTATGACAGCATCCCGAGCTGGGCAAGAAGCTATGTAAACGCCGCCTACGGCGAGGGCTATATGCTGGGCAAGGCCACGGCGTCCGGCACGGCCTTCGACGCCTATGCCCCCATCACACGGGCTGAAGCGTTCACGGTGCTGGCCCGGGTCATGGACGGGGCGGCGGACGAGTCGGTGCTGGACACGTTTTCGGATCAGACGGACATCGCCGCCTGGGCCCGGACGGGCGTCGCCCTGATGGTAGAGCGGGGCGTAGTCTCCGGCTATACGGACGGCACGATGCGTCCAAAAAATTCTATCCTTCGCTGTGAGGCCGCCACGATCCTGTACTTTCTTTCCGCCGAATCGGAAGCGTCTAGCGAATAATTGTCGAAAAACGATTCTGTCAGGCCCCGGCAATTGGTCAAGCATACAAAAAGCGTAATTTCCCCCGGCTTTTCTTGAAAAGCCGGGGGATTTGTAATAGTATACAGGTAAAGCTATTCATCTGCCCGCGCCGATTGCGGCGGCGCGCGGCTTATGGGAAAACGAGGTGCAGTGTGAAAAAAGTTGCGGTTGTGATGGGCTCTGACAGCGATTTGCCCGTGGTAAAGGAGGCCCTTCGTCAGCTTTCGGACTTCGGCGTCCCGTTTACGGTTCGCGTTCTTTCGGCCCACCGGACGCCGCTGGAGGCGGCGGATTTTGCAAAGGGCGCGGCGGCGGACGGCTTCGGCGTCGTCATCGCCGCCGCGGGCAAGGCGGCCCATCTGGGCGGGGTCCTGGCCGCCCACACGACCCTTCCCGTAATCGGCCTGCCCATCAAATCCTCCACAATGGACGGGCTGGACAGCCTGCTGTCCATCGTGCAGATGCCAAAGGGGGTACCGGTCGCCACCGTAGCCATCAACGGCGGGGACAACGCGGGTCTGCTGGCAGTACAGATACTGGCCCTGGCCGACGAGGGCCTTGCCCGAAAGCTTGCGGCATACAAGGCGCGCATGGCGGCGGCGGTGCTGGCAAAGGATCAAAGCATACAGGAGGAATTGAATCGATGAAAAAAGGCGGGCTGCTATACGAGGGGAAGGCAAAAAAGGTTTACGGCACCGATGATCCGGAGATTTTTATCGTCTCCTATAAGGACGACGCCACGGCCTTTGACGGAAAGAAGAAGGGTACGATTCTCGGTAAGGGCGCGATCAACAACCGGATGACCAACCATATGATGCGGTTTTTGGAAAAGGAAGGGATCCCGACCCATTACATTGAACAGTTAAACGACCGGGAAACGGCGGTAAAAAAGGTCACAATTATCCCGCTGGAGGTAATTGTCCGCAATATCGCGGCGGGCTCCATGGCAAAGCGCTACGGCATCTCGGAGGGTATGCGGCTTCCCGTCAGCACCGTGGAATTCTCCTATAAAAGCGACGAATTGGGCGACCCGCTCATTAACGATTCCCACGCCATCGCCTTGGGCTTCGCCACTGCGGAGGAGATCGCCGTTTTGAAGGAATATGCCCTCGCGATCAATGCCTTCCTGCGGGACTACCTTCTGACCTGCGGCATTACCCTTGTGGACTTCAAGCTGGAATTCGGCAAAACGGCGGACGGCACAATCGTGCTGGCGGACGAAATCAGTCCCGACACCTGCCGCTTCTGGGACGTGGAAACGGGAGAGAAGCTGGACAAGGACAGGTTCCGGCGGGATCTTGGCGGCGTTCGCGAGGCGTATCAGGAGATGAGCCGCCGCCTTCTGGGCGAGTAGGAGGATTGCATCTGTGGGCGGTTTTTTTGGCGTGACTTCAAAGGGCAATTGCACCTTCGACCTGTTTTTCGGCATCGACTATCATTCCCATCTGGGTACTCGGCGGGGCGGGATGACGGTTTATGACCCGGAAAAGGGCTTCCAGCGGGCCATTCACAAGATTGAAAATTCTCCCTTCCGCACGAAATTTGAAAACGACGTGGCCGAGATGCGCGGGCTCAGCGGAATCGGCTGTATCAGCGACTATGAGCCCCAGCCCCTTCTGGTTCGCTCCCGTCTGGGACCCTTTGCCATCACGACCGTCGGCAGGATCAACAACCTGGATGCGTTAACGGACGCGTTTTTTCAAAATAGCCAGGGCCGTTTTATGGAAATGAGCGGCGGCAAAATCAATCCGACCGAACTGGTGGCCTCCCTTATCGTTGAGGCGGACAGCATCACGGAAGGCATTCGCTATGCCCAGGAGCGGATCGACGGCTCCATGTCTATCCTGCTCCTGACGGAGACGGGTATTTACGCCGCCAGGGACAGGTACGGCCGCCTGCCCGTCCTCATCGGAAAAAGGCAGGATGGCTACTGCGTGTCCTTTGAGTCCTTCGCCTACGAAAAGCTTGGCTATACCGACGAGCGGGAGCTTGGCCCCGGCGAGATCGTCCTTCTCACGCCGGACGGGCTTCAGGTTATGGCCGGGCCGGGCTCAGCTATGAAAATCTGCGCCTTCCTCTGGACCTATTACGGATACCCCAACTCCCGCTACGAGGGCGTCACTGTAGAAACGATGCGGTACGCCAGCGGCAAGGCACTGGCGGAGGAGGACGAGGCGGCCGCCCTTGCCCCGGACATCGATTCCGTGGCCGGAATCCCCGACTCCGGCACCGCCCACGCCATCGGCTATGCCAACCGTCGCGGCATCCCATTTTCCCGGCCCTTCATCAAATATACCCCCACCTGGCCCCGGAGCTTTATGCCCACCCATCAGGCCATGCGGAATCTGGTGGCGAAAATGAAGCTGATTCCCGTACAAACGCTGATCCAGGGGAAAAAGCTCCTTTTCATTGACGACAGCATCGTCCGAGGAACCCAAATGCGGGAGACGGTGGACTTCCTGTATAACAGCGGCGCAAAGGAGGTGCATGTCCGGGCGGCGTGCCCGCCGATCCTGTTCGGCTGCAAGTACCTGAATTTCTCTCGCAGCACCTCGGAAATGGATCTGATCGCCCGCAAAACCATCGCGGAGCTGGAGGGAGACGCGGGCGCGCAGCATCTGGACGCCTACGCCGACGCGAGCACGGACAGAGGGAAAGCCATGCGGGCCTGCATCGGAGAGAAGCTGTGCCTGACCTCCCTGGGTTACCTATCCCTCGACGGACTGACAGATGCCATCGGCCTTGATCCCTGCAAGATCTGTACGTATTGTTGGACCGGAAAGGAGTAATCCCTTGACAAATGACAGCAATTCCGCCAGCTACGCGGCGGCAGGCGTGGACATAACGGCAGGCTACGAGTCCGTGGACCGTATCAGACCGCTGGTGGAAAGCACCTATACGGACGGCGTTTTAGGGAGCCTTGGGGGCTTCGGCGGCCTGTTCGCACCCGACCTCACCGGCATGAAGCGCCCCGTCACGGTATCCGGCGCGGACGGGGTGGGAACGAAACTAAAGCTGGCCTTTTTAACGGGCCGACACGACACCGTGGGCATCGACTGCGTCGCCATGTGCGTCAACGACATCGTATGCGCCGGGGCAGCGCCCATGTTTTTCCTGGACTATCTGGCCATGGGCAAAAACCTCCCCGCCCGGACGGAAACCATCGTCTCCGGCGTCGCGGCCGGGTGCCGCAAGGCAGGCTGCGCCCTCATCGGCGGGGAAACGGCGGAAATGCCGGGCCTTTACGGTCCTGACGAATACGACCTGGCCGGCTTTGCCGTCGGGCTCGTGGACGAGGAAAAGCTTGTAGACGGCAGTGGCATCAGGCCGGGCGACAAGCTCATCGGCATTGCCTCCAGCGGCCTGCACTCCAACGGCTTTTCCCTGGTTCGCAAGGTATTTAACATAGACGGGGACGCGGCGGTACTGGCGCAGAAGGTGCCGGAACTGCGCTGCACCCTGGGAGAGGCGCTTTTGCGCCCCACGAAAATCTATGTGCGGCCAATTTTGCGCCTGCTCCGTACCTTCGGCCCCGCCATCAAAGGGATCTGTCATATCACGGGCGGCGGTCTTTTTGAAAATGTACCCCGGATGCTGCCGGAGGGGATTTTGGCAAAAATCCGACCGGGGGAAATCCCCACGCCGGAAATCTTCCATCTGCTCCAGAGCCGGGGCGATATTTCCACCCGGGATATGTATAATACCTTTAATATGGGCATCGGCATGGTGCTGGCCGTAGATCAGTCCTGCGTGGGCGGCGTCATCGAGACCTTGACGCAGGCCGGCGAGCGTCCTTATGTCATCGGCTGCTGCGTGGCGGGAGAAAAAGGAGTTGAGCTCACTTGGTAAGGACGGCGGTTTTGGTATCTGGGGGCGGCACGAATCTGCAGGCAATTATTACGGCAAAGCTTTTTGGAGAAATTCAAAACTGCGAGCTGGTGTCCGTCATTTCCTCCAAGCCCGACGCCTACGCGCTGGAGCGGGCGAAGCTGGCGGGCATCCCGGCCTGCGTCATTGACAGAAAAACCTTCCCCACCGACCGGAATTTCAACACCGCCCTGCTGCAGGCCCTGCAGGATCAGGACGTGGAACTGGTGGTGCTGGCCGGCTTTCTGCATGTGCTGGAGCTCCGGCTTGTAAATACCTTTGAAAACCGGATCATCAACGTCCACCCCTCCCTGATCCCCGCTTTTTGCGGAAAGGGGTGCTACGGCCTCAGGGTGCATCAAATGGCGCTGGACTACGGCGTAAAGCTCTCCGGCGCCACCGTACACTTCGTCACGGAGGACGTGGACGGCGGCCCCATTATTCTCCAAAAGGCCGTCCCCGTGCTGCCGGACGACACGGCCAGGGACCTGCAGCAGCGGGTAATGGAGCAGGCAGAATGGGATATTTTGCCAAAAGCTGTGGACTACTACTGCCGGGGCATGCTTCAGGTACAGGGCAGAACGGTTTTGATTCAGGAGGCAGATATATGAGCGCGCTTTGGGAAATTTTAAGGGAAAACGCCTATCCGGGGCGGGGCATTTTCCTTGGCCGCACCCCGGACGGGCGCAGGATGGTTTTGGTCTATTTCATCATGGGCCGCAGTGAAAACAGCCGCAACCGGGTGTTTATTGCAGAAGGCGAGGGCCTTCGCACCCAGGCCTTCCATCCGGAGAAGCTGTCCGACCCGTCTCTGGTCATCTATTCCCCTGTGCGTCTGGTGGATGGCAGCACCGTCATCACCAACGGGGATCAAACGGATACGATCTGCGAATTTCTGGCGGCGGGAAATCGCTTTGAGGAAGCGCTTCGCACCCGCACCTTCGAGCCGGATCCGCCCATCTATACGCCCCGGATCTCCGGGCTTGTACGGGGAACGGACTATACGCTGTCCATTATCAAAAACGGCGGCGACGGCGCGCCCCAGCGTTTTTTCTACGAATACGCGGGTACACCCGGCCTGGGGCATCTGATCCACACCTACCAGCGGGACGGCAGCCCGCCCCCCGCCTTTTCCGGGGAGCCCCGCCCTGCGGAGACGACGGACGATATCCAGGCCTTTACTCAGCAGATATGGGAAGGCCTGCATCCTGAAAACAGGATCTCCCTGTTTTCCCGGTATGTTGACCTGGTTTCCGGGGCCGCTGAAAGCAGAATCATCAACAAGCACGAAAGGCAGGGTAACGCGCCATGAACGCACTGGAGCTGAAATACGGCTGCAATCCCAATCAGAAGCCCGCGCGGATTTTTGTAGAAAACGGAAATCTCCCCATCACGGTTTTAAACGGGCGGCCCGGGTATATTAATTTCATGGACGCCTTAAACGCCTGGCAGCTGGTCAAAGAGCTAAAGGGCGCGCTGCGCCTTCCCGCGGCGGCGTCCTTCAAGCATGTAAGCCCGGCGGGCGCGGCGGTTGCGTCGGTGCTGACGCCTGCCCTCAAGCAGGCTTATTTTGTGGACGATCTGACGCTGTCTCCTCTGGCGTCCGCCTACGCCGCCGCCAGAGGGGCGGACAGGCTCTGCTCCTACGGTGACTGGATCGCCCTTTCCGATCCCTGCGACAAGGAAACCGCCGCGCTGATCGCCCGGGAGGTCTCAGACGGGATCATTGCCCCCGGCTACGCCGACGATGCCCTCGCCATTTTAAAGGAAAAGCGGAAGGGCGGCTACAACATCGTACAGATCGACCCGGACTACGTTCCCCTGTCTGTAGAGTACCGGAATATCTATGGCATGACCTTTCAGCAGGGCAGAAACGAGCTTCAAATCGACGCGCGTTTATTGGAAAACGTGGTAACGGAAAGCAAAGACATTCCCGAGGCGGCAAAGCGGGACATGCTGACGGCCCTCATCACGCTGAAATATACCCAATCCAACTCCGTCTGCTATGTAAAGGACGGGCAGACCATCGGCGTAGGCGCAGGCCAGCAGTCCCGGATTCACTGCACCCGCCTGGCGGGAAGCAAGGCGGACAATTGGTATCTGCGGCAGCATCCAAGGGTATTGTCTCTGCCCTTCCGGGCCGGCATCCGTCGTCCGGACCGGGACAATGCCATCGACGTCTATCTCTCCGACGAATATATGGACCTCCTGGCCGAAGGGGCCTGGCAGAATACCTTTGAGGCCCGGCCTGAACCCCTGTCCGGAGCGGAAAGGCGGGAATGGCTGGCGGCGCTTACCGGCGTAACCGTCGGCTCCGACGCGTTCTTCCCCTTCGGCGACAACGTGGAGCGCGCCCGGAAGAGCGGTGCGCACTATATCGTTCAGCCCGGCGGCAGCATCCGGGACGACCATGTAATCGAGACCTGCAACCGCTTCGGAATCGCCATGGCCTTTACCGGCATGCGGCTGTTCCACCATTAATTCTTTTTCTTTCTAAAAGGGCACCTCTAAAAAAAGAAAGAGGATAACCGGAGGGTGTTTATGAATATACTTGTAGTCGGCGGCGGCGGCCGGGAGCATGCCATCGTATGGGCGCTGCGGAAGAGTCCGCGGGTAGACAAGCTCTTCTGCGCCCCCGGAAACGGCGGCATCGCCCGAATAGCGGAGTGTATCGACATCCGGGCCACAGACATCCCGGGCATGGTGGCCTTCGCAAAGGCCAATGCCGTCGATTTCGTCGTCGTCGCGCCGGATGATCCCCTGGCGCTGGGCATGGTGGACGCCCTGGAGGCGGCGGGCGTCTCCGCCTTCGGCCCCCGCAAAAGCGCGGCAATCCTTGAAAGCAGCAAGATTTTTTCGAAAAACCTGATGAAAAAATATGGCATCCCCACGGCGAAATACCAAGTCTTTACCGATCCGCAGGCGGCCCTTTCCTATATACGCCGGGAGGGTGCGCCGATTGTGGTCAAGGCGGACGGGCTGGCTCTGGGCAAGGGCGTTGTGGTCGCAAGAACAATGGATGAGGCGGAGGCGGCTGTCCGCGCTATGATGGAGGAACGAAAATTCGGGGACAGCGGCGCCCGGATCGTCATTGAGGAATGCATGACCGGTCCCGAGGTGACCGTTCTGGCCTTTACCGACGGCAAGACCGTCCTGCCCATGCGCCCGGCACAGGATCATAAGCGGGCCTACGACGGCAACCAGGGACCTAATACCGGCGGCATGGGCGCCTTTTGCCCCAGCGCCAAATTTACGCCGGAGCTTGCGGCCATTTCCATGGAGACGATCTTTGTCCCCACCATCCAGGCCATGGCGCGGGAAAACCGACCCTTTCAAGGCGTGCTCTATTTCGGCCTCATGCTAACGGAAACCGGCCCGAAGGTGGTGGAGTACAACGCCAGGTTCGGGGATCCGGAGACTCAGCCGATCCTTGCCCTCCTGGAAACCGATCTTCTGGACATTTTTGAAGCGGTTCGGTGCGGGCGGCTCCATGAGATAGAACTGCGCTGGAGGCCGGGCACGGCCTGCTGTGTCGTCATGGCCAGCGGCGGCTATCCCGGCGCCTATCAGGCCGGCTTCCCGATTACGGGCATAGAGGATGTGCCACCGGATGTTCTGGTATTCCACGCCGGCACAAAGCAGAAAAACGGCGTTTTCTACACGGCCGGCGGCCGCGTACTGGGCGTCACCGCCGTGGGCGACACACCGTCCGCCGCATCCGCCCGAGCCTATGAAGGCGTTCGTTACATCCGCTTTCAAAACGCTTACTATAGAACGGACATTGGGAACAATGACGCACCGGGGGTACGCACGTGAACAAGAAAAAGAAGCGGGGCATTCTCCGCGCCGTCCGACTCCATGCACGCAAGCTGTACCGGCAGAACCGCATCCTGTTTTTCACTTACTTTATCCTGCGTTTCCTGGTCATCGGCATCATGGTCGCCCAGCTGCTGAACGGCAACTATTTTGACGTGCTGGTCTGCCTGCTGACCCTAGTGCTGTTCATGATCCCCTCAGTTTTTGAGCATCGGATCAAGATAGATGTACCCGATACGCTGGAAATCATCATTTTGCTTTTCATCTTCGCGGCGGAGATTTTGGGCGAGCTGGGCGAATATTATGTAAATGTCCCCTATTGGGACACGGCCTTGCACACCGTGAACGGCTTTCTCTGCGGGGCGATCGGCTTCTCCATGATCGACATCCTGAACCGCACCGATAAATTCGCCTTCAGCATGTCGCCGGTCTTTGTGGCACTGGTAGCCTTTTGCTTCTCCATGACCATCGGCGTAGTGTGGGAATTTTTTGAGTTTGCCATGGATTTTTTCTTCCATACGGATATGCAGAAGGACACGTTCATTAACGTGATCAGCTCCGTGGCCCTGAACCCGACAGGACACAATATCCCGGTGCTTGTGGAGATTGAAAGCGTGGTGGTCAACGGGGAGGCGTGGCCCGCCTATCTGGACATCGGCCTCATCGACACCATGACGGATCTGCTGGTGAACTTTGTGGGCGCGCTTTCCTTCTCAATCATCGGGTATTTTTATGTAAAGCAGCGGGGCAAGGGCAATTTGATCCGCCGACTGGTCCCTACCCGGATCGTGGGAAAGGATGATAACGGCGAGAATGAGGAATGAGGAATGGAGAATCGGGAAAAGTCCCCGATTCTCCATTCCTCATTCCCAGGTTTCCCAAACCTCGGGGCAATAACCCACCGTAGCTTGCTTGCCGTTTCGCACAACAGGGGTCCGGATCAGCTGGGGATTTTCCAGAAGCTTTTCCGCCTTGTCCGCGTCATGCGCCAGATAGGTAACCAGCGCCGCGTCCGGGGCAGCCTCGTCGATCAGGGCCGCGAGCCCCACGGCGGCCCTGACCCGTTCAAGCTCGCCGCGGCTCATGCCGTATTTCACAAGGTCAATGTCCTGGAACTTGACCCGGCGCTCTTTGAAATAGCGCTGGGCCTTTTTTGTGTCGAAGCATTTCTTCTTGCCGAAAATTTGTATGTTCATGGATCCCTACTACCGGTAGCGGGTCCTGCCCACCGCCACAACCGAAAGCACAAAGCTTGTGACCGCCAAAGCAAGCGCGACGCAGGCCAGGATGAGTGATGTGACTTTCATGCCGCTCTCCCTCCTTTTTTCAGAGTATTTTATACCGATTCGGGTTTATATTCAAGTCCCAGCTCTTTTTCTTTTTAGAAAAGAAGAATTCTTTACCGTTATTGGAGAGCTTTCTTAGATTTCCATGATCACCGGCAGGACCATGGGGCTTCGTTTCGTCTTTTTATACAGGAAGCGGGAAAGGTCATTCTTGATCGCAGCCTTGATAGTGGCCCAATCCCGAATGTTCTCTTTGTCGCAGTGTTCCAGAGAGTCCAGGACAATCTGCCGTAACTCCCGCATCAGCTCCTCGGATTCCTTGACATATACAAAGCCCCGGGTGATGATGTCCGGCCCCGACAGGAGGGCGCCGTCCTCACTGGACAGGTTTACAACCACAACCAGCATACCGTCCTGGGCCAGCAGCTTCCTGTCCCGCAGGACCACGCTGCCTACGTCACCGACACCGGTTCCGTCCACCAGAATTCGCCCGGCCGGCACGGTGCCGTTCAGCTTCGCTGTCTTTTTCGTCAGCTCAATGACCTTGCCCAGATCGCTGATCACAATATTCTTGGCGGGAATTCCCATCTCCTCGGCCAGGGCGGCATGCTTCTTCAGGTGCCGGTGCTCGCCGTGGACCGGGATGAAAAACTGGGGCTTTGTCAGGGCCAGCATCATTTTCAGCTCCTCCTGACAGCCGTGGCCGGATACATGCAGATCCGACAGGCGGTCGTAAATGACCTCCGCGCCCTTGTGGAACAGCTCGTTGATTACGTTTGACACGGTTTTTTCGTTTCCGGGTATGGCGGAGGCGGAAATGATCACCCGGTCCCCCGGGCCGATTTCCACCTGCCTATGTCCTGAAAAGGCCATCCGGTACAGCGCGCTCATGGCCTCGCCCTGACTGCCTGTGGTGATAATCGTCACCTTGTTGTTGGGCATGTTCTTGATCTGGGCCATTTCCATCAGGGTGTTTTTTGGTACCTCCATATAGCCCAGTTCCGTGGAGACCTTCATGATGTTTTCCATGCTGCGGCCGGTAATGCCCACCTTGCGGCCATATTTGGCGGCGCAGCTGATCACCTGCTGGATCCTGTGTACGTTGGAGGCAAAGGTGGTGACGAGGATCCGCTTTTCGCAGCCCTTGAACAGGGCGTCAAAGCTTTGCCCCACCTTCCGCTCCGATACGGAATAGCCCGGCTTTTCCACATTGGTGGAATCGGATAAAAGGGCCAAAACCCCCTCCTTCCCCAGCTGGCCAAATCGGGCCAGGTCGATCATTTCCCCCTGGATGGGCGAGGTGTCGATCTTAAAGTCCCCGGTTTGCACCACGGTGCCGATGGGCGTTTTGATGGCCAGGGACGCGGCGTCTGCAATGCTGTGGTTCACGTGGATAAACTCCACCTGGAAGCAGCCCGCCTTGATAACATCCCCCGCGTCCGCCACATGGATTTCCGTGGTTTCCAGAAGGCCGTGCTCCTGAAGCTTGATTTCGATCAGTCCGGCGGTCAGCTTCCTGGTGTAAATCGGCGCCTTGATCCGCCGCATCAGATAGGGAATCCCGCCAATGTGATCCTCGTGGCCATGGGTCAGAAAGATGCCCCGGATCCGATTCTGGTTTTTCTCCAGATAGGTAAAATCCGGGATGACGATATCGACACCATACATGTCGTCATCCGGAAAGCCCAAGCCGCAGTCAACAAGAATCATGTCCGTTCCGTATTCGAATACGGTCAGATTTTTTCCGATCTCATTGAGTCCGCCCAAAGAAATGATTTTCAGTTTTCCTGCCATAGATATAAATACTCCTTTTCTGCGATCCTGCCGGTTCCCGCGAAAGCAGCGGGACATTCCCCCGCCCGCCGCGCAAGCCGACAGCACGTCTTTTTTGACGCGGATTTGCCTTATGTAGGAACACAAATGAGAAGGCCTGACGGCGCATCAATCCCGGCCCCGTATCGCCGGTATCAAATCACTGCCGAACGCCCTATCCGTATGTTCACTTTTCTAAAATTAAAATATAAAAAAGTACTCGCGTACATAATGCCATATTGAATGAGCGGGAGATCCTCTCCCCCGCTGCGCGGCCGGAAACGAAGCGCGGTTAACAGTATATCCCGCTTTTCGTAAAAATAGTCAGCCTCGCACCGTAATAATTCATTGATTATAAATTATACCAAAGGAACCGCAGCTTGTCAAATCTCCTGTCGGCCCTCCAGCGCGCGGAGCAGCGTGGCGTCATCCGCGTATTCCAGATTGCCCCCCACCGGCACACCGTAAGCCAGCCGGGTCACCCTGACGCCGAAGGGCTTCAAAAGACGGGAAATATAAAGGGCCGTCGCCTCTCCTTCCGTGTCCGGGTTCGTGGCCATAATGATCTCTTCAATCTGCCCTTCCGCAACCCGGCTCACAAGCTCGTTTATCTTTATGTCGTCCGGCCCGATATGGTTCATGGGCGAAATAACGCCGTGCAGCACATGGTAGTGCCCCGTATATTCCTTCGCCCGCTCGACAGCCACCACGTCCTTGGGATCCGCCACAACGCAGATGACGGTGCCGTCCCGCTTGGTGCTGTCGCAAATCCCACAAACCTCGGAATCCGTTAAATTCTGACAGATCCGGCAAAAGCGCACCGTTTCCGCGGCATCTAAAACCGCCTTTGCAAACAGCTTCGACTCCGACTTTGGCATACCCATAATGTGAAAGGCCAGCCGTTGGGCGGATTTCCGCCCGATGCCGGGCAGGGCGGCAAAAGCGTCGATCAAATTTTCAAGTGCCGCAGGAAAATAACTCATACAAAACCCCTTAACTGCCGGATCCGCAACCCCCGGTTTTCCGCGCCGAACAGGCTGCTGCCCGCCACCAGAACCGTGGCGCCCGCTGCCGCGCACTGCTTTGCCGTAGCCGGGTCTATGCCTCCGTCCACCTCCAGCATACATTCGGGGACGTCCTGATCCAGCATGGCGCGAACGGTCTCCAGCTTCTCAAGCTGATCCGTCATAAACGCCTGTCCCCCGAAGCCCGGCTCCACCATCATAACCAGCGCCAGATCAAGGTTGGACAGATAGGGCAAAATTGCTGTGGCCGGGGTTTTGGGCTTTAGCGCCACGCCCGCCTGCTTTCCAAGCGCCTTGATCTCCCCCAGGGCCGCCAGAATATTTTGGGGCTGATCGGCCTCCAGATGCACGGTAATCAGATCGGCGCCCGCCTTCGCAAATTCCGTCACGTACCGGCCGGGCCGGTCGATCATCAGATGCACGTCCAGCGGAAGCCGCGTCACACGGCGCAGGGCCTGTACCACAGGGATGCCAAAGGAGATATTGGGAACGAAGACGCCGTCCATCACGTCTACATGGAGCAGATCCGCCCCGGCCTGCTCCGCTGATTCCACGTCTCGCTGTAAATTGGCGAAGTCGGCGGCCAATATGGAGGGTGCGATTTGCAGCATTTTCAAGCTCCTTGTATTATAGAGTTGTAGCTATTCGTGCCCTCTTTAAGGACGATGTGCTACACTGTCTGGGATACTGTGGATTGGTTTCATGCTCCTACCACACGATGGTTTTAGTTAGGCTCCAAC
>Ga0153972_1000122_pt1 | contig 22209 bp, 21 predicted proteins | sample TSGA056MetaG_FD_104732 | JGI IMG/M metagenome (GOLD analysis project Ga0153972, IMG submission 104732) | Attine ant fungus gardens microbial communities from Georgia, USA - TSGA056 MetaG | ecosystem: Host-associated > Fungi > Mycelium > Unclassified | place: USA: Georgia, George L Smith State...
CCCACCGGCGGCGCCGGCGTCGCTTTCCCCCCGGGGATTTGCAGCTTGACATATCCTACGACTTTCTGTGCCAATGAAATAACCTCCATTTTGAGCAATCGAATGAAATCAGTCTTTGTTCATTCTCAATTGCATTTCTCCACTTGATCCAGCTCCAGATCCACAGGCGTTTCACGTCCGAACATGGAGACGACGACCCGAACCATTTCCCGCTGGGCGTCTACCTCCTCCACTGTTCCAAGGAAGCCCTCCAACGGGCCGTCCAGTACCTTGACCGTGTCGCCCGATTGATAGCCCACCACGATCTCACGCTTTTCAACGCCCATGGAGAGGATCTCATCCTCGGTAAGGGGAATGGGGCCGGTCGACGAGCCAACGAAGCCTGTAACGCCCCGTGTATTGCGAACCAGGTGCCAGGAATCGTCGGTCATGACCATCTTGACCATGACGTATCCGGGAAACACCTTCCGCTCCACCGCTTTTTCCTGGTTGCCGTTTTTCTCCGTAACGATTTCTATGGGGATATTGACTTCTAAAATCTGGTCGGTTAGCCGTCTGTTATCGGCTGCCTTCATAATTGTGGCGGCTACAACGTTCTCATACCCGGAATAGGTATGCACAACGTACCACATTGCCTGTTCTGCCATGCTCAACTCCTTAGTTAACCGGCCAGTGTGATAATGGTTCGGATGCCGAGCCCCGCGATATAGTCGAAGGCCCAAAGCGTAATCCCGCAGACTGCCACGATCCCCAGGACGACACAGGTCTCCTTAATGATTTGCTTCCGCGTGGGCCATGTGACCTTTTTCAGCTCGCTTCTCAGCTCCCGGAACCACTTGGCGATCCGTTTAAAGATGTTGTTCTTCTTTTTTGCACTCTTCTCAGGTACGCCTGCCGTTTTCTTTTCTTCTGCCATTGTCCTGCATCCTTTCTGAACGACTATTTCGTTTCATTGTGTACGGTGTGCTTCCGGCAGAAACGACAGTACTTGTTCATTTCCAGACGATCCGGCGTGTTTTTCTTGTTTTTAATGGTATCGTAATTTCTTTGCTTGCATTCGCTGCATCTGAGCGTTACCTTTACGCGCATATTTCGGCACCTCCTGTTCCGTATTCGCCGCACTCCAAAGCGGCGCGATTTGCCTCCCTGTGCGTTTGCATACAGGCACAACAAAAAACCCGCCTGCAAGACAGGTGCCAAAAGTATACATGATATTTATCCGTCTGTCAAGCCTTTCGCCGCCGAATTTTCGAGCGAATTCTGAGGGCTTTACATGCGGACTGATGTGGGATAGGAACCCAGGAATTTATAATACAGGGTCTTGCGCCGGAGCATCTTCAGCGCATCCCGTACATCCGGATCCTCCCGGTGGCCATCCAGATCCACAAAAAAGATATATTCGCCCGGCGCTTTTCTGGACGGTCTGGACTCAATGCGGGTCATGTTGAGATCCCAAATATCGAAAATCCCAAGAATCTGGTATAGCCGACCGGGTGTATGGCCCACGGAGAACGCAATCGAGGTTTTGCAGCCCGGCCCGTGGGGCGCGTCCGCCTTTCCGAGTACCACAAACCGGGTGTAATTCTTCTCCAGGTCCTGGATGTCCCGTTCCAGTATGTGAAGGCCGTAAAGGGCCGCCGCCGCCGCGCTCCCAATGGCGGCAACGCTACCGTCACTCCCGGCTGCGGCCTCGGCGGCAATGGTCGTGCTGTCCACGCTGCGGAGCCGGGCGTTGGGGAAATGCATATGAATGTAGTTGCGGCATTGCCCAAGAGGCTGGGGATGGGACACGATTGTCCGGATATCCTGCCGGGCCGTGCCCGCCCGCACCATCAGGTTTTCCCGGATTTGCAGCGTCAGCTCCGCCTTAATCGCCACATCCAGATCCTCCAGAAGCATGTCCATCGTCGGAATGACGCCGCCCTCAAGGGAGTTTTCGATGGGCAAAACCGCCTCCGCCAGCTCGCCCACTGCCACCCGCAGCGCCAAATCCGGGATGCTGGGCGCGGGGACCAGAGCACCGCCGCCACGCTCCGACGAATAGGCCGCCGCGGCCTCGTGGGAAAAGGTCCCCTCGGGCCCCAGATAGCCGATTTTTACCTGTTCCAAGCGATCCGTCCTTTTCTGCGCCGCTTGAAGCGGCGCGCCAAGCGTATTTTCAATTTGAGAATTCCTGAATACCTAGGCCGTTGCCGATGAGGCAATTATACAGGATTCATCGGGAATTATCAATTTTTATTTAAAGGGTACGATAAAGCGCCCTCTTGGTGACGGCGAATTTCATGGAGCGGGCAGCGGCGGTTTTGGGGAAAGCTTACTATTTTCCGGATTGGCAGCGCGCCACGTGCCGCTCCGCCAGGGCATAAACCGCGTCGAAATCTACGCAGGGGTTATAAATGGCTTCCAACTCGTCATGCAGCTTTTTCGCGTCCGCAAGTGCAGTTTGGCCTTCCTGCATCAGGAGCGCGGCGACTTTTTTGGAAAAACGCAGCTTGGTTCGGGTGCCCTGCGCTTTTTCCCCGTCTGCCATGGCGTCCAGGCGAATGTGGCGGTAATGGGGGCCTTCGTAGGCGATCTGCGCGTTACTGCTGACAAAGGCGAGGGAAAGACCCGGGAGGATCAAATGCTCCAGCGTATCCGGTTGCGTGGGCGACGGGCAGCAGACGGCGTCCACGCCTGCGGCTTCGGCGGCGTTCAGGATGTCCGTCAGCAGCACGTGGGCAAGGCCTAGGTTGTTGTCCAGGGCGTAAACACGGTCGGACAAGGCTTCCACCGTATCGAACCGGGCGATATACCCCTCGCAGGTGAACGAGGACAGAAAACGCCGGACGGTTTTCCCGCCGGTCCCCTTCTTTTTTCCAAACTCGCGCCGGACGATGCCAAGGGTCCGCTTCCGGACTGCGTCGCGCAGCGCGTCGTCCACGATCAGGTCGTTTGCGGTATGAAGCATACTGCTGGCCGAGGTAATGCATGCATATGCCTTTTGGTATAACGCCTTATAGGCCCGGTTTAGCTCGATTACCTCCGTTTTGCGATGTGCCAGGGCCTCCATATCATAGAAGTCGCCCAAATTGACATATTGCTCAGCCACCCCGGGAAACTGCGGCTCGATCACATGGGGGGCGGTACCGTCAACGTAGGCGGTTTTTCTTGCGGGGATATAGATTCCGTCCAGGGATCCCGGGTCCCCGGAACAGTGGATGAATTCCACCTCCAGGCCGTCCCGCTGCATTTCCTTGGCGATCGTTTTCATAAAGCTGGATTTTCCACAGCCTGGACCGCCCTTCAGGATATAGAGCCGGTCGCCGTGCTGAACGTCTGCAAATCCATCATAGAGGGAGTAAAAGCCGCCAGGTGCGTTGGCGCCTAAAAAATAATGGGTCTCGGTTGGTGTATACATATATGCGCTCCATTCAAAAGGATCGTTATGTCCAAAGCATCCCGCTTATAGAAAGCGGTGTTCGATTCGTTTTTCTACTCCAGACTATGCAATCGCACCTGAAAATGCGCTTCTCCGCTGAAATGTTTCGGGCGCGTTCCCCTTTATCCGGAGGAACGCGCCCGAAGCCAACGGCCACGAAAGCGATATTGAGACGGAGCGGCCTACAGCAACTGCTGTTCATTGATGGTCAGTTGAAACCGGAGGTTCAGCTTGTCGGCGGCCTTGCGGCAAAGGATCATTCGGTTGAGAAATATTTCAAAGTAATCCATTACAGGGCAGACAATTGTATCAATGGTAATCTTCAGCTCAATAATCGTTTTCTCCTCGTTGATTGTCAGACCGGCCTGCTTTACGGCGAAGTTTACCCGGTCGTGGATATCAAAGGTGGAAAAATCCCGATTCCGCACCCGGGAGGAGCGGACGTCGGATTTATCGGCCAGGATGAGGGCGGCGGCGATTGGGCTTACAGGAAACGCAGTTAGCTCGTCGTGATTGCCGATGGCGGTAATGATGGTGGCAATATCCTCCGGCTCCGCGCCCATGTTTTCCAAAATGCGAAAGGCCATGACCGCGCCGCTCTGGGCGTGATCCACCCGATTGATGACGTTTCCGATGTCATGGAGATAGCCCGCAATCTGGGCCAGCTCCGCCGTCCGCGCCGGATAGTCCAGGGAAAGAAGGATCCGCTTTGCCTCCCGGGCCACCCTTGTCACATGGGCAAAGCTGTGCTCCGTAAAGCCCAAGGCGATCAGAGATTCATCCGCCTTTTGGATATAGGTTCGGATTGTCTCACTGTTCCGAATGGCTTCATATGTTATCATTGCAAAATACCTCCAGAATCAGTATAGGGCAAAGCGGCGGAAAAGTAAAGGGGGCGCGGTTTACCGGAACGGGAGCAGGACAGTGAAGGTAGTACCCAACGTCTCCCCGCTTTTTACAAAAATTTTCCCCTTGTGCTGCTCCGTGATCCGCCGGGCAATCGACAGGCCCAGGCCGTAGCCGCCCAACGCACGGGCGCGGGCCTTATCCACCCGGTAGAACCGCTTAAAAAGGTGGGGCAGCTGCTCCTCGGGGATCGCCGTGCCGGTATTGTGAACCGTTAGCCGGACTTTTTCCTGAAAACGCCGGAGCCGGATGGTAATGTCGCCGCCGGGCTCTGTATATTTGCAGGCGTTATCGGCGAGGATTGCCACCAGCTGCTTCAGCTGGCCCGTATCGCCTGTCAGGGTAATATCCGGCTCAATCTCCAGATGCAGCGCCACGCCGTTTTCAAAGGCCACGGACTCAAAGGGCAGGCCCGCGCTCCAGACTACGTCACTGAGATTCACCTGCTGCCGCACCACCCGGGCTGCGGTGACGTCTGATTTTGCCAGAAACAGCAAATCGTCCACCAGCCCCTTCATCCGCTGGGCTTCCGTTTCGATATATTCCACCCATTTCCGCTGCCGTTCAATGGTGTCGCCCGGGTGGGAGAGCAGGATGCCCGTGTTAGCCAGAATCACGGTCAGGGGCGTTTTCAGCTCATGGGAGGCGTCGGCGGTGAATTGATTCTGCTGATTCCACGCCCGTTCCACCGGGCGGAAAACCCAGCCCGCAAGGAACAGGTTCAATACGAAAAAAGCGGCCAGCGCAATAGCGGAAATGACCGCAAACTGCGCGATCAGGCGAAACATGGAGCTTTGTATGGCGCTGCGGTCCGTAAAGGCGATTTTTATCCCGTCCCCGGCCGGGCGAACCAGATATTGCAGCGCGTAGTCTGGAAGCACACCGGCCTCTCCGTCCGATGCTAGCACAGCGTCCACCGCGTTTTGCAAAAGCTCCCCGGTCACACCGGTGTTTTCCGCGCCCATCACCTCAATGACCGTGCCCGTACCGTCGATCGTAACGGCAAATGCTTGGATTACGGAAAAGGGAGAGCGCTCCCCGTCATTATTCCTTGGCGCAGGCCCGCTGCCAAGGGGGTCGGCCCTGGACTGCTCCAGCATCCGCGCCAGCGCGTCCACGCTTTCCCGCTGGAGCTGATTGTAATTGGATACGCCAAGGGATACAAACACAATGATCAGGATCAGCGCCAGCATGGACAGGTTGACAAGGATGAATGTACGCCGAAGCTTTCTGATCATAGCGCCGCTTCCTCCAGCCTATAGCCCACCTTGCGGATGGTGCCGATTGCCGCATTGGAGTCGAGGTACTGGAGCTTTTTTCGCAAAAAGGAAATATATGCCTCCACATTGTTGTCCTCCGCGCCGGATTCTGTACCCCAGACCTTTGTGATCAGTTCCTCCTTCGGCACGATAATCCGCGGCGCGGCCATTAAAAGCTTCATTACCTCAAACTCCTTAAAGCCCAGGTGCACGGATTTCTCCCCCCGTCTCAGCGTATTGGCGGACAGGCAGAGGGACAGGTCCAGAAACGTCATTTCCTCCAAAAGCACCTCCCCCTGCCTGCGGGACAGCGCTCGTATGCGGGCCAGCAATTCCTCCGGGGAAAAGGGCTTTGTCATGTAATCGTCCGCGCCGCAGTCCAGCCCGGCCACTTTGTCGGAAATTTCGTCCTTAGCGGTCAGCAGAAGGACGGGCACGTCGATTTTTAGTTCCCGGAGCTGCCGCACTACCTGAAAGCCGTCCAGCTTTGGGAGCATCACGTCTAAAAGAATCACATCATACTCCGCGCCTTGTACATAGTCCAGGGCGTCGGCTCCGTCATGCACCACATCCACTGCGTATTTTTGCTCCAGCATGATCTGCTTCAGCGCCTCCGACAGCCGAATCTCATCTTCCACGATTAGAATTCGCACAGATATCCCCCCTCACATCCCCTATTGTAAGCTTAAATCCTGAAAATAGTCTGAAGGACATTTTTCAGACTATTTTCAGCAACGTCCATTATAATAGGGGCAGGAAACAATTGCAAGGAGGGATCTCAGATGGGGTTTCAGGGCACCTTTAAACGCTTTGAAAAAAAATATCTTGTGACGGAGGCGCAGTTTCAGGCGCTTCTGGCACGCTTCGAGCCCTATATGGCACAGGACGATTACGGGCTCCATACAATCTGCAACATCTATTACGACACGGAGGATTTTCGGCTGATCCGCAATTCCATACGAAAGCCGGTTTATAAAGAAAAGCTTCGGCTCCGCAGCTATGGCGTGGCCGGGGCGGACAGCCCCGTCTATCTGGAGCTAAAGAAAAAGGTGCAGGGGACCGTCTTTAAGCGACGCGCGCAGGCCGCCCTTGCCGACGCGATGTGCTACATGGACGGGGGGATTCCGTCGGACGCGAGCCAGATTTTGAGGGAGATCGCGTGGTTTTTGCGCTTTTATCATCCCCAACCGAAGGTTTATATCGCCTATGAGCGGCTGGCAATGTTCGGGAAGGAGGATTCCGAGCTGCGGATCACCTTTGACGCGGGCATCCGCTGCCGTACCACCGGACTGGATTTGACAAAGGGCACCCAGGGCGAGCCCATCATGGGGGAGGGGCTGCGTCTCATGGAAATCAAGATTCCCGACGCCATGCCGATCTGGATGTGCAAGCTCTTTACGGAGCTTCGGCTGTATCCCTGCTCCTTTTCCAAATACGGTGAATACTATAAGCAATACATTGCAGGAGGCGCGCAGCCCGCCGTATCCGGCAGAATCTTGACCGGCACGGAAAGCCTAGCGAAAGCAATAGGAGGAGTCATCTATGCTGGATAGCATTTTAAGCGCCGCAGATGCGTCGGCGGTCTCCGCACAGAATCTGGCCATCTGCATCGCCGCGTCTTTGATTTTGGGCCTGCTTGCGGCGCTGACCCATATGTTCCGCAATACCTATACCAAAAGCTTCGTGATCAATTTGGTGCTGATGCCGGTGATCGTACAGGCTGTCATTTTCCTGGTCAACGGGAATTTGGGCGCGGGCGTGGCCGTCATGGGCGCCTTCAGCCTGGTTCGGTTCCGTTCCCTGCCGGGCAGCGCCCGGGAAATCGGGAGCATCTTTCTGGTCATGGCCATCGGCCTGGCGAACGGCATGGGCTATGTGGGCTTTGCCGCGTTATTTACGGTGATTTACTGCGGGATCACGCTTTTGCTTACGGTTGTGAAATTCGGGGAAGCGGGGGCGAATCAGCGGGAGCTGAAAGTCACGATCCCCGAGGATTTGGACTATACCGGTATTTTCGACGACCTGTTTGCGGAATTCACCCAAAGCGCCCAGCTGATCCGCGTCCGTACCACCAATATGGGCAGCCTATACGAGCTGTGCTACCATGTGACCCTGAGGGACGTGAGTCGGGAAAAGGCGTTCATTGACGAAATCCGCTGCCGGAACGGGAATTTAAACATCGTCAGCGGACGGGTTGCGGGTGGCAGCACGGAGCTATAGGTCTTTTCTTGAAAAAAGAACCCAAACAAATTTTGGAACCGGTACACAGGCACGCGCCTACCCTCGGCCTTTTTGGGAAATATGTTGTCAAAGTCTGTTCTTATGTTAATAGAAACTGCATATTTCATAATTTCCTGTTGACATAACCAATGTGGATAAGCATGTGGATAATGTGGAAAAGGCTTGTGATTTCAGAAAAATTAATTGAGGAACAAATGAACGAGGCCCATGCAGGACAAATGCATAATTTGTCAGGAAATAAATGGATAAGTAAGTTTGGGGGAAGCCGACCGGCTTCCCCCAAACTGCTGCCCTGGCGCTAACCCAGCATGGCCCGAAGCTTATCCGGCTCCGTAACCGGTCTGTGACAGCCCCGCCTGTCACAGAGATAGGCGGCGGCCCGGCCGTCTACGGGAATGGCGCTTTCGGAGGATGGGGCCAGCCGCCGGACCGTCTCCGGCTTATCAGCGACGCACCGGATCACCTGCAAAAACGGCCGGTAGCCTCCGGCGGCCTGTATAAGGGCGTCGGCGCCTGTCCCGTCGGAGATGGTGAGGGTGCCCACGTTCCCCTGGAGCAGGATCGAGGACAGAAGGCCGCAGCAAGCGGCGGGATGCGCTGACAGGATGCCGGAGGCGGCCTTGAGGATGCCCTCGGCGGCATTTTGCAGGCTGTCATCACCGGTTATAGCGTGAAGGCGGAACAGGTTCATAGCCGCCGTGGCATTTCCGCTGGGCAGCGGGCCGTCCGCGTATGCCTTCTGGCGGGCGGGTAAATCCGTCACATCCCGGCCGGATAGGAACAGGCCGCCCCCCGCGCCGCCGAACAGCTCTAGCATATGGGCGTTCCAGGTCAGGGCCAGGCCCAGCCATTTGGGCCGGAAGGTGGCCTGGTACAGCTCAAGAAGCGCCCAGACGAAATAGGCGTAATCATCCAGCACTGCCTTTTGCCCGGCCCTTCCGTCGAACCAGGCGCTCTTCAGCCTGCCGTCGGCGCAAAGCCGCTCCAGCAGGAAGTCCGCCGTCTGCTCTGCTTCCTGAATCCAGGCTGCCTCGCCCAGGAGCCGCCCTGCGACGGCCAACGCGGCGGTGGTCAGCGCGTTGCCCGAGGTCAGCAGTTTTTCGTCCCGCATGGGCGCGGGGCGCGCGGCCCGGCGTACATAGAGCTGATCCAACGTGCCCGGCTGCAACTGCGCACCCGGCGCGCCGGCCTGGCGGGGCAATACCGGTGCGGACTCGACGTCGAAGTAGTCCGCCGTCTGGCGACCCTCCGCCTCGCCCAGAACGTCGATCAACTCCGCCGACGTCCACAAATAGAACGCGCCCTCTCCCTCCGGGCTTTCCGCATCCAGGGCGGTGTAGTAGCCGCCGGATTCGCATTTCATCTCCCGGCTCAGGAAGATGCGGCAGCGGCGTGCAGTGTCCGCGAAGGCGGCGTTCTGGAAGACCGCCGCCGCTTCCGCATAGGTGAGGAGGGCTATGGCGTTGTCGTACAGCATTTTCTCATAGTGCGGGATGCGCCATTGTTCATCGGTGGCGTAGCGGAAGAAGCCGCCGCCCACCTGGTCGAAGATCCCGCCCGCCTGCATTCGCTGCAGCGTGGTTTCCGCCATCTGAGCCGCGGCGCTGTCCGGCTCAAGCTGCCCGTGGCGCAGCAAAAACAGGATTCGCTGGAGGGAGGGGAACTTGGGCGCGGGCCGAAAGCCGCCCCAAACCGGGTCAAAGCTTTGGCGCAGGTCGTCAAGGGCCGTCTGGATCAGCCCGTGGCGCGGCGCGGCGCTTTGCGGCAGGGGCCGGGACAGCGCGCTGAGAATCTGGCTTCCGGCCTCGGCCAGCTGCCCCCGGTCCGTCTCCCACAGCTCGGAAACGTGCGCTAATAGGGCGGTCAGTTGGGACTTGGTGTAATAGGTGCCCGCGTAAAAGGGGCTTTTATCAGGATTCAAAAAAGCGGTCAGTGGCCAGCCGCCCTGTCCGGAAATGGCGGTGCAGGCATCCATATACAACGCGTCGATATCCGGGCGCTCCTCCCGATCCAGCTTTACGCAGACAAAGCGCTCGTTTAACAGCGCCGCCGCCTCCGGATCCATAAAGCTTTCCCGGTTCATCACATGACACCAGTGACAGGTACATTAAAGTAACCTGTTCAGCTATACCCAATAGAAAGGAAAATCGGTTTATCCTCGGCCTTCGCTTTTGCAAAGGCTTCCGCTCCCCACGGAAACCAATCCACGGGATTGTAAGCGTGCTGGAACAGATAAGGCGATTTTTCGTTTATCAGTCTATTGGGTATTTTCGTTGAGTTTGTCACAGGGCATCACCTGCCTTTCTTAATATAATCTTGAGATAGTATGTACTAAAACGGAAGAACTATTTATGGGCGCCTCTAAAAACCCAGCCAAAGATGAAGAAAAAATAAATTCCAATATAATACGTTTTCCGTCAAAGTGATTCTCAGAGCGCACAATATATTTTGGAAATTTCAACCAATCATGATTTCAGCTTACATAAATCAAAAATATCCCCAACTGCTGAAAAACAGGTTCCTTCGCAGCGGATGTGGCTATTTATTTATATCCAGTGTGTTTTCCGCAATTGCTCTGCGGTATTCTCCTCATGAACGCAAGGCCCTCCGTACAAATATACTGGTATGCGCGGGGATAAAAAGCGGTTGCGATCCCTGTAATTATTGCACGAAAACGAGGCGACTGAATGCGTAAATATCTAAAAACAGTTCTGGCATCAGCGTTGGCGTTTGCGGCGCTGCTTCCTGCGATACCGGCTTTCACCGTGGATGCTACCGCCACAGTCATGTTGTGATGCATATGACACAGATTCGGTCATTGCATATACATTTTCAGGACTAAAAACAATTTTGGAAGGCAGTAATACCTATACAACCGTTTATTTGGGTGAAGATATTACAATGACCGGCGGCATTTCGATACCTGCGTCAAAAACACAGCCCCTAATTGACGGGATCAGTCCCTATGTCCTCGGCGAGCGGCTGCACATTGACAAACGCACTGGTTTTTGTAGATGAAAACGGCGATATTCACCGGCTTCGTGATACGCCAATCCAAATATCCGCCGGTACCGCAGGCGGCTTATTGACCCCATCGGTAGCATGGAGCGAAAATCAGGGGATCCTTCTGCAAATCTCACCTGGGGAGGTAGCGATTGGAGAAGCGTATTCAGCGATTATCACATGGACTTTTCAGGATGCGCTTTGATGGCTTTTTTGCAATGATGCTTCCGATCTCCCCTGCCGTCGCAAGTTTCGGATAGATTTGATTTTCGTGGTAGCTTCAGGGCCTTATGGGCAATCACAGAAAATTAACAATTCCATTGTTGACAAACAGCTGCGCAGTGCTTATAATGTTAGCAAAGCAACAGTTAGCTTGCTTACCGAAAAGAGGTGATAAAGCGTGATTCCCCCTAGATCCATCGGGTTCGAGCTGCGCAATGTAGGCAATCTGTTTAGAAGAAAACTAGATCGCTTCTGCAACGCTGATCTTGATCAAAATGTTACCCTTATGCACGGATGGGTTATAGACTACCTGATGCAGCATAGCGATTCCCAGATAATGCAGCGGGATCTGGAACAGGCTTTTTCCATACGGAAATCCACTGTATCAAGGGCCATAAAGCTTATGGAAAAAAACGGAATGATAAAAAGAGAGCCTGTAGCGTACGATGCAAGGCTCAAAAGAATATGCTTTACCGAGGAAGCCGTTAAGGCGCAAAAGGCCATTGAGGAGGCCGCAAAGAAGGTGGAACAGGAAGCAACAAAGGGCATTTCCCAGCAGGAGCTTGACGTTTTTTTTAAAGTGCTCATGAAGGTAAAAGAAAACCTTTTATAAGTAGGCGCGGGTATTCAAGCGGAGTTAATTCCGCGCATATCGTTAGCTTGCTTACTGTCTGATTGCTAACTAATTATAAGGAGTAATTGATTCATGCTGAAAATTTTCAAATACCTGCGCAAGCGGGAATGGCTGTTCATTTGCGCAAGTCTTGTTTTCATTGTTTTGCAGGTGTTTTTAGACTTGAAGCTGCCCGACTTCATGAAGGAAATTACGGCGCTTGTGCAAACGGAGGGCAGCCAGATGCGCGCGATATGGACCGCGGGCGGCTGGATGCTGCTTTGCGCGCTGGGCAGCGTGATCGCGTCGGTCACAGTGGGGTATTTCGCCGCCAAGGTCGCGGCGTCGCTGGCAAAGCGGCTCCGGGAAATGACGTTTGACAAAACCCTGTCCTTCTCTATGGAGGAAATCGGCGGTTTCTCCACCGCCAGCCTGATTACGCGCTCCACAAACGACATCACGCAAATTCAAACAGTGGTGGCAATGGGCCTGCAAGCAATCGTGAAGGCCCCCATCCTCGCGGCGTGGGCAATTGTGAAAATATGGGGCAAGAGCTGGCAATGGACTGCGCTTACAGGCGGAGCGGTCGTACTCCTTCTGCTGATTGTCGGTACAACGGTTCTATTTGCCCTCCCGAAGTTTAAGATTATCCAAAAGCTTACAGACAAGCTCAACCAGGTGACAAGAGAGCATCTGACGGGTCTGCGGGTTGTCAGGGCATATAACGCCGAAGGCTATCAAGAAGAAAAATTTGAAAAAGTAAATAAGGCGTTGACCGGTACAAACCTGTTTACAAACAGGATTATGGCGATCATGCAGCCTGGAATGAGCCTGATTATGTCGGGCCTTAGCCTTGGGATTTACTGGATCGGCGCGTATTTGATAAGCAGCGCCGGCACGGCGGCGCAATTGACGCTGTTTTCCGATATGGTCGTGTTTACCTCTTACGCAACGCAAATCGTTATGGCCTTCATGATGCTTACCATGATTTTTATCTTGCTGCCGCGGGCGACGGTATCCGCCAACCGCATAAGCGAGGTGTTGGAGACAAAGCCGACCCTTCTTGGCGGCGCTGTTTCAGCTTCAGATACGGCGCGGAAGGGCAGCGTGGAGCTGCGCAATGTCAGCTTCAAATATCCCGATGCGGAGGAATACGTGCTGGAAAATGTCAGCTTTACCGCAGAAAAAGGAGAAACCGTTGCCGTCATCGGCTCTACCGGCAGCGGAAAAAGTACATTGATCAATTTAATTCCAAGATTCTACGACGCGACCGAGGGCGAGGTCCTGATTGACGGGGTCAACGTGAAGGATTATACACAGGAGGCATTGCACAACAAGCTTGGCTATGTGCCGCAAAGGGCCGTGCTGTTTTCCGGCACCGTGAAAACCAATATTGCCTACGGCGATAATGGCGGGGCGGTTCCAACAGCTGAAGAAATCAGCAAGGCGGCGCAGATTGCGCAAGGGGCCGAATTTATCGAAAGGATGGACAGCGGCTATGACGCGCCGATCTCCCAGGGCGGGACGAATGTGTCCGGCGGGCAAAAGCAGCGCATTGCCATTGCAAGAGCAGTCTGTAAAAATCCGGAAATCTTCATCTTTGACGATTCGTTCTCCGCATTGGACTACAAAACGGACCGGACGCTCAGAAGCGTGTTGAAGGAAGAGACTGCGGATGCGACCAAGCTGATCGTTGCGCAGCGTATCGGCACGATCAGGGACGCGGATAAAATTATCGTTCTCGACGAGGGAAAGATGGTCGGTATGGGCACGCATGACGAGCTCATGGAAACCTGCAAAGTCTATCAGGAAATCGCCTATTCACAACTGTCTAAGGAGGAGCTTAACGTTGGCTAAGAACAATGAATATACGATCGGGGATAACAAGGAAATGAACCGGCGGCAAAGCGGCCCGGGCGGAGGCCCGCACGGTATGCGGGCCGGAAGCGGGGAAAAGGCAAAAAACTTCCAGGGGACCTGGGGGAAGCTCATCGCGTATATGAAGCCGTATCTGCCCGCGATTATCATCGCGCTGCTCCTTGCCCTTGCCGGCACGGTTTTCAACATTGTCGGCCCGAAGCAGCTCAGCAAAATCACGGATATAATCACCGAGGGCATGTCCGGCGGAATTGATCTTACGGCAATCGGAAGCATCGGGCTGCTTCTTGCCGTGCTCTATGGCCTGGGCTTTTTGTTCAACTATATTCAAGGCTTTATCATGGCAACGGTTACGCAGAAGGTGTCCAAGAAAATGCGCACCGATATCACGCTGAAAATCAACCGACTGCCGCTGAAATACTTTGATTCCACAAGCTACGGAGATGTACTGTCCCGCGTGACAAACGATGTGGATACCATCGGGCAGACGCTGAACCAGAGTATCGGTTCCCTTGTCTCCGCAATTACCATGTTCTTCGGCTCGCTTATTATGATGTTCTCCATTAATGCCATAATGGCTGCCTCGGCTGTGGCGGCGGCGATAATCGGCTTAGCGCTTATGATGCGCATTATTTCAAAATCACAGAAGTATTTTATGGCGCAGCAGCGGGAGCTTGGAAAAATCAACGGACACATCGAAGAAATATATGCCGGGCACAATGTCGTCAAAGTTTACAACGGCGAAAAAGAGGCCAAAAAGACGATGCGTGCGATTAATGAAAAGCTCTATGACAGCGCGTGGAAATCCCAATTTATGTCGGGTATTATGCAGCCGCTTATGGGCTTCATCGGAAACCTTGGCTATGTGGTGGTCTGTGTGGCGGGCGCCGTACTCGCCGTGAACGGCGCCATCACATTCGGCGTAATCGTGGCGTTTATGATCTATGTCCGCCTGTTTACGCAGCCCCTTTCACAGCTGGCGCAGGCAAGTACAAACCTGCAGTCAACCGCCGCGGCCGGCGAACGTGTTTTTGAGTTTTTGGACGAATCCGAGCTGGCGGATGAAAGCGCGAAAACGATGGCGCTCACAACGGTAAGAGGCGACGTGGCATTTGAAAACGTGACCTTTGGATACAGCAAGGAGAAAACAATTATCCACGATTTCTCCGCCTCGGTAAAGGCAGGGGAAAAAATCGCCATTGTAGGGCCAACCGGCGCGGGCAAGACAACGATCGTCAATCTGCTCATGCGGTTTTATGAGGTTGGCGGGGGCGAAATCAAGATTGACGGCATCCCGATCAGCTCGCTCACACGCGAAAATGTACATCGGCTATTCTGTATGGTTTTGCAGGATACCTGGCTGTTCGAGGGTACGATCAGAGAGAACATCGCCTATAACAAGAAGGGCGTGACCGACGAACAAATAAGGGAAGCCTGCAAAGCCGCCGGCGTTGACCACTTTATCAGAACCCTGCCCCAAGGCTATGATACGATTCTGAACGACAACGCCAATCTGTCGGCCGGTCAAAAGCAGTTGATCACCATTGCCCGTGCGATGGTGGAAAATGCGCCTATGCTGATTTTGGACGAAGCGACAAGCTCGGTTGACACCCGCACTGAAGAGCTGATTCAGGCGGCAATGGATCGGCTGATGGCGGGCCGTACCTCGTTTGTAATTGCCCACAGGCTTTCAACCATCAAAAATGCCGACCTGATCCTGGTAATGAAGGACGGGGAAATCATCGAAAGCGGCAGCCATGAAGGCCTGCTGTGCAAAAACGGATTTTACGCGGAGCTGTATAACAGTCAGTTTGAGGATGCGGCCTAATGCAGGAAATTGAAGCCCATTGAAAGCACAGCGCTTTCAATGGGCTTCTTTCAGTCGAAGCGGGCCTGCGCAAAAATTTTCACATATGCCTTGATTTTCGCTTTTTCTTGTAGTATAGTGTATCCAGTCCAAAGAACGGGAGCGGACAGGCGTTTTCAGTTTTTTAGTAATAGCAAGACCATTCTTCCGATTTTGGGGAATTAAGGCCATACGGACAGCCGGGTCAAATGCCGAGCCGGCAGCTTCCGCTGCCTGATTGATGCGCGTTTTATGAAATCGCAGCTGCGCGAACCGCGCAAAGTTTATGAGCGGAGCACGTTCGCGGTGGCATGTCACACTTGTGAATCAATCAATAAGAGTGAAAAAGTATTCTTGCTATACAGACTCTGATTTGCTACATGGGAAATATGGAGGCATATTTCCGTAGGATGAAACTCAAGTGGTACGTGCGGTATTGCCGCCTGATTGCTTGGGCTTTTCTATTTTTTGGGGGATACGGATATGGAAAGTAAGCTTCAGCTGTATGGCTTTAACAATTTGACAAAATCCTTGAGCTTCAATATATACGACGTGTGCTACGCCAAATCGGCCCGGGAGCAGCGGGAATATGTGGATTACATTGACGAGCAGTACAATTCGGAGCGGCTCACGAACATCCTGTACGACGTGACGGAGATGATCGGCGCCCAAGTGCTGAACGTATCCAAGCAGGACTATTTTCCCCAGGGCGCCAGCGTCACCTTCCTGATCGCCGACGGCCCCATTGACGAGGACGGGCGGCCCAGAAGAAGCGGCGGGAGTGAGACGATCCTGGGGCATCTGGACAAAAGCCATGTAACTGTCCACACCTATCCGGAATACCATCCGGACAACGCCATCGCTACCTTCCGGGTAGACGTGGATGTGGCCACCTGCGGAGAGATCACGCCCCTGAACACCCTGGACTATCTGATCGGCAGCTTCGATTCTGACATCATTACCATGGATTACCGGGTGCGGGGCTTTACCCGGGACGTAAACGGGATCAAGCTCTTTATGGATCACAAAATCACCTCCATTCAGAACTATATCAAGATGGAGACGCTGGATAAATACGACGCGATTGATATCAATGTCTATCAGAGTAATATTTTCCATACAAAAATGCTGATCAAGGAGCTGGATTTGCAAAACTACCTGTTCAACACCGACATTTATGAGATTCCGCCGAAAACCAGAATCCATATTGCGAGCAACTTGCGCCGGGAGATGCTGGAGATTTTCAGCGGCGCGAACCTGTATTGACGGGAGGGAAGGACGATGGAAAATCCACAGGCCCGCGCGCCGATTCTGGAGGCGCTGGAGCGGTTTAAGGCCATGCGCGTCGTTCCCTTCGACGTGCCGGGCCATAAGCGGGGCAAGGGCAATCCGGAGCTCCGGGCCTTTCTGGGCGAACAGTGCCTGTCCGTAGACGTGAACTCCATGAAACCCCTGGACAACCTATGCCATCCCGTATCCGTTATCAAGGAGGCGGAGGCGCTGGCCGCCGATGCCTTCGGCGCGAAAACGGCCTATTTTATGGTAAACGGCACCACCTCGGCGGTGCAGGCCATGGTGCTTTCCAGCTGTAAAGCCGGGGATGAAATTATTCTCCCCAGAAACGTCCATTTGAGCGTGATTAACGCCCTGGTACTCTGCGGCGCGGTTCCGGTTTATGTAAACCCGCAGGTGGACCGGCGGCTGGGGATCGCCTTGGGGATGTCCCTTTCCGATGTGGAACGGGCCATAAAGGCCCATCCGGGCGCCAAGGCGGTTTTAGTGAATAATCCCACTTATTACGGCGTATGCTCCGATTTGCGGGCCATCGTGCGGCTAGCCCATGCGCGCGGCATGCGGGTGCTGGCGGACGAGGCCCACGGCACACACTTTTATTTCGGGGACGACATGCCCGTGTCCGCTATGGCGGCGGGGGCGGATATGACCTCCGTCAGCATGCACAAGTCCGGCGGCTCTTTGACCCAGAGTTCCTTCCTGCTCTTGGGGCCGGGGGTCAATCCGGATTATGTCCGGCAAATTATTAACCTGACGCAGACGACCAGCGCCTCCTATCTCCTGCTTGCCAGCTTGGACATTACGAGGAAAAACCTGGCCCTTCACGGGCGGGAGATCCTGGCGGGGGTAAACGCCCTTTCCCGGTATGCCAGGGAGGAGATTAATCAGATCGGCGATTATTATGCCTATTCCCGGGAGCTGATCAACGGGGACAGCATTTTCGATTTCGATCCCACCAAGCTGTCCGTCAATACGCTGGAACTGGGCCTGGCGGGGATCGAGGTCTATGACATCCTCCGGGACGATTACGACATTCAAGTGGAGTTCGGGGATATCGGGAACATCCTGGCCTACGTCTCCGTGGGTGACCGGCTCAGGGATCTGGAGCGGCTGGTCAGCGCCCTGGCGGAGGTTCGCCGCCGCTTCAAACGGGACAGAACGGGGATGCTGCGGCAGGAATATATCAACCCCAAGGTAAAGACGACGCCACAGGAGGCGTTCTATGCGGAGAAGGCGTCTATGCCCCTTGCGCAGACTCTTGGCAGGGTTTGCAGCGAATTTGTCCTATGCTATCCGCCGGGCATTCCCATACTGGCCCCCGGCGAGGAGATCACGGCGGAGATTTTAGAATACATTCGCTACGCCAAGGAAAAAGGATGCAGCATGACCGGGCCGGAGGACATGGAAATTTCCCGGCTCAACGTATTGAACGGGAAAGGAGCGTAACCCGTGCAGTTGTGGTTTACGGAACGGCATACCCAAAACGCGCAGTTTTCCATCAAGGTTGACCGGCAGCTTTACTCCGGCCAAAGCGAGTTCCAGCGGATCGACGTATTTGAATCCAAGGAATTCGGCCGGTTTTTGACCTTGGACGGCTATATGATGCTGACGGAAAAGGACGAATTTATCTACCATGAGATGATCTCTCACGTACCCATGGCGGTGAATCCCGGAATCCGGCGGGTTCTGGTCGTCGGGGCCGGAGACGGGGGCGTCATTCGGGAGCTGACCCGGTACAGCACCATTGAGCATATTGATCTTGTGGAGATCGACGAGCTGGTGGTCGCCGTCTGTCAGGAATATCTGCCCCAAACTGCCTGCCGCCTGCTGGACGAACGGGTGCATATCGCCTATCAGGACGGGCTGAAATATATCCGGCGCAAGGAAAACGAATATGACCTGATTATTGTGGACTCCACAGACCCCTTCGGGCCGGGAGAGGGGCTGTTCACAAAGGAATTCTATGGGAACTGCTACAAAGCCCTGAAGGAGGACGGGATCCTGGTCAACCAGCACGAAAGCCCCTTTTACCAAAACGACGCGGTGGCCATGCAGCGGGCCCATCAGCGGATTGTGGCCTCCTTTCCCATCAGCCGGGTGTATCAGGCCCACATCCCCACCTATCCTTCGGGGCACTGGCTGTTTGGGTTCGCCTCGAAAAAATACCATCCCACCCGGGACTTTGAGCAGGTGAAGTGGAACACCTTGGGGCTGTATACCCGGTATTATAACACCCAGCTGCATACGGGGGCCTTTGCCCTGCCAAACTATGTGGAGGAGCTGCTGCGTGAAGTGGAATAGGAATTTGGAAACCTTTTTGGGCTGTGACAAGGAATACGCCGAGGCCCGGGTCGCGCTGTTCGGCGCGCCCTTTGACTCCACCACCTCCTTCCGGCCCGGCGCCCGCTTCGGTCCCCGGGCCATGCGTGCCGAATCCTGGGGCCTGGAAACCTACAGCCCCTATCAAGATCGGGACATGGAAGAAACCGCCGTCTTTGACGGCGGGGATTTGGAGCTGCCCTTCGGCAGCCCGGAGATGGCGCTTTCGCAGCTTGAAGCCTATACGGACGAGCTGGTAAAGGACGGGAAGCGGCCCTGCTTGCTGGGGGGGGAGCATCTGGTGACGCTGGGGGCGCTGCGGGCGGTTTTAAAGCGGTATCCCGACCTGCACATCCTCCATTTTGACGCCCACACGGATCTGCGGGCGGACTACCTGGGGGCGCCCCTATCCCACGCCTGCGTTATGCGCCGGGCCTGGGAGCTGACGGGGGACGGGCGCATCCACCAGTTCGGTGTCCGCTCCGGGGAAAAAAGCGAATTCGTATGGGCCAAGGCCCATACGGATATGCATCCCTTCGGCCTGCAGGGCCTTGCGGAAACGGTTCTGCGCCTGGCGGGGCTGCCCGTGTACCTGACCATTGATCTGGACGTCTTAGATCCCGCCTGCTTTCCCGGAACCGGCACCCCGGAGCCGGGCGGGCTGGGCTTTTCACAGCTGATGGAGGCCGTAATCGGCCTTGGCGGGCTGCAAATCGTCGGCTGCGACCTGGTGGAGCTGGCGCCCATGCTGGATCCCAGCGGGATATCCGCGGCGGCGGCCTGTAAAATTTTACGAGAGCTGCTCCTCGCCATGGACGGCGGGAGCCGGCAAAAGGAGGGACCCTTATGGGAAAGGCGCTGATTATCGGCTGCGGCGGCGTGGCGGGCGTGGCCATTCACAAATGCTGCCAGAACCCGGCGGTTTTTGAGGAAATCTGCATCGCTAGCCGGTCAAGGGAAAAATGTGACGCCCTGAAACGAAAATTGGAAAACGCCACGAAAACCAAAATCCAAACCGCCCGTGTAGACGCGGACAGCGTAGACGAGCTGACGGCCCTGATCCGGCGCTTTCAGCCGGATGTGGTATTGCATTTAGCCTTGCCCTACCAGGATTTGACCATCATGGAGGCCTGCCTGAAAACGAAAACCCATTATGTGGACACCGCCAACTACGAGCCGGAGGACACGGCAAAATTTGAATATAAATGGCAGTGGGCCTATCATGAAAAATTCAAGGCGGCGGGGATCACCGCCTTACTTGGCAGCGGCTTTGATCCGGGGGTGACCGGCGTTTTTACCGCCTACGCCCTGAAGCATCACTTCGACGAAATCCACGAGATCGACATTTTAGACTGCAACGGCGGCGATCATGGCTATCCCTTCGCCACCAACTTCAATCCGGAAATCAACATCCGGGAGGTGACCGCCAAGGGCAGCTATTGGGAAAACGGGACCTGGGTGGAAACGGCGCCTATGGAAATAAAGCGGGTATACGACTTTGCGGAGGTTGGCGTGAAGGACATGTACCTGCTCCACCATGAGGAGCTGGAGTCCTTGGCAAAGCACATCCCAGGCATTCGGCGGATCCGCTTTTTCATGACCTTTGGGCAAAGCTACCTGACTCACTTGCAGTGCCTGGAAAATGTGGGAATGACTTCCATTGAACCCATCGAATTCGAGGGAAAGCGGATCGTGCCCCTGCAATTTCTCAAGGCGGTGCTGCCCGACCCGGCCAGCTTAGGGCCGCGAACCGTGGGGAAAACCAATATCGGCTGCATCTTCAAGGGCGTGAAGGACGGAATGGAGAGGAACTATTACCTGTACAATGTCTGCGACCATCAGGCATGTTACCGGGAGGTGGGCAGTCAGGCCATTTCCTACACCACGGGCGTTCCCGCCATGATCGGGGCCATGCTGGTAATGAACGGCACATGGAAAAGGCCCGGCGTGTTCAATGTAGAGCAGTTCGACCCCGATCCGTTTATGGATGCTTTACCCCAATGGGGCCTGCCCTGGCGGGAGGATTTTGCCCCAAAGCTGGTGGACTGAATGACGCAGATTACAAGCCCGGCCGTATTAAATGCCCTGCCCAGCCCCGCCTATGTGGTGGATAAAGCGCTGCTCCGAAAGAATCTGGAGGTATTGCGGGGGCTGGCGGACCGAACCGGCTGCAAAATTCTGCTGGCCCAAAAGGCGTTTTCCATGTACAGCCTGTACCCGATGATCGGGCGCTATCTGACCGGAACCGCCGCCAGCGGACTGTACGAGGCCCGTCTGGGCGCGGAGGAAATGGGCGGGGAGGTGCATGTATTCTCCCCCGCCTATCAGGAATCGGGATTTGAAGAACTATTGCGCTATTGCGGCCATATCGTATTCAATTCCTTTGACCAATGGGCCCGCTTCGGAAAAAGGGCGCTTTCGGCCGGGAAATCCTGCGGATTGCGGGTGAATCCCGAATGCTCCACCCAGCCGGAATCCCACGCCTTATATGACCCCTGCGCGCCCCTGTCCCGGCTGGGGGTGACCCTTCAAAACTTCCAACCGGAGGCGATGGAGGGCCTCGACGGCCTGCATTTCCATACCCTGTGCGAGCAAAACGCCGATGCGCTGGAAGTCACGCTGAACGCGATAGAGGCGAAATTCGGAAAATACCTCCCCCAGCTGTCTTGGCTGAATTTTGGAGGCGGCCACCACATCACCAGGCCGGATTACGATATTGCCGCGCTGGAGGCCTGCATCCGAGGGATACGGGACCGCTACGGGCTGGAAGTCTATTTGGAACCGGGGGAGGCGGTGGTGCTGAACGCCGGGTATCTGGCGGCCACGGTGCTGGACACCCTCCACAATGGCATGAACATCGCCATTTTAGATACCTCCGCTGCCTGCCATATGCCCGATGTTTTGGAAGTCCCTTACCGTCCGGCGGTGATCGGCGCGGCGGGGCCGGGAGAAAAGCTTCATACGTACCGGCTTGGCGGCCCAACCTGCCTGGCCGGGGACATTATTGGCGACTACAGCTTCGATGCCCCCCTAAGGCCCGGCGACCGGTTGGTGTTTTGCGACATGGCGCTGTATACGATGGTCAAAAACAACACCTTCAATGGGATGCCCCTGCCCGCGATAGCGGTTCTTTCAGAGGACGGAGCGGCACAGGTGATCCGGCGCTTCGGCTACGAGGACTTCAAGGGCCGCCTGTCCTGACCGAAAA
>Ga0153972_1000124_pt1 | contig 21976 bp, 25 predicted proteins | sample TSGA056MetaG_FD_104732 | JGI IMG/M metagenome (GOLD analysis project Ga0153972, IMG submission 104732) | Attine ant fungus gardens microbial communities from Georgia, USA - TSGA056 MetaG | ecosystem: Host-associated > Fungi > Mycelium > Unclassified | place: USA: Georgia, George L Smith State...
AAAATTCTGTGAAGGATATGCCGAGCACACTATCGTCAATAAACTGACAAATCATATCCTTCATAAACCAGGTGAAGCCGTAGAGGTCGATTGGTCCGGACCTAAGATGCATTACTTCGATCCAGCAACTGGTGAGATCATTGATGTATATCTCTTTGTAGGCACTCTTCCCTATAGCCGGTATTCCTATGTTGAGCCGTGCCGGGATATGAAAATGGACACATTCTTGCGCTGCCATGTCCATATGTTTGAATATTTTGGCGGCGTTTCAACTCGCACTATTTGCGATAAGCTATAATGTAAAGCTTTACATTACAGCTTATCCGGAATAAGGATTCTGGTCACACCACCAAAGAAGTCATAGGCATGAATATGTGCTTCAATCCAATGAGGGGCTTTCATATCTGGGAAAGCCTCCGCATAGCCATACATACTGCACGGAAGGCAGGCAACAAATACATAGGCCTGATCTGTTAGACCGGTTAATGGGTCTGTAACTGAAAGAGTATCACCAATCCAATCAACTTCCAGTTCATCTCCCGGTTTGTGTTTTAATCTGAGAGTTGCCTTTTTCGAAGATGCATAGGCATGATACTTCTCATTAAACTGGGTATGCTGGTAAGCTATTTTCCCTGCATCTTGACATTGAATGCAATATTCAGCCCACAAAAGGGATAATGTTACTCCAGGCTTTGCAAGCTCGTTGTAAACGTATTCATAGTCAGGAAGAATCCGGCTCTGTTCCGCAGCTTCCTGAGGATAGAGAATTGCTTTTAAGTCCTCGTTTGTGAGATTTTTAGGGATTGGCCACCCATCTGTTTTTCCTGTGCTTTCTTCCAGATATCAGCAATCTTGTTACGGGAACTGCCTGTACTGGATGCAACACTTGTGTTGCTGTAATCCGCTGATTTTAAACGGATAATTTCTCGGTAATCAATCATGATTATCGACCTCCTATAATTTTTAGTCACGTTTTATTCACGTGCCATCTTCATTATAGGATTAAATATATTAAACGCACTATTTTATCGGAAAGCAATGCACTGATTTACCGGATTGATCTGCACTGTTTTACCGAAAAGGTTGCACTATCGCGTCGGCGTATCCAGAGAGGCTTCAGTGTGATAGGATTCTTGTTGATTAGCTTGATGCCAACGCAGCTAAAACGAGGTTTTCTTTAGAGAATCTAGGGAAGTACACTTTTACAGATGAAACTTAATTTTTTATTTTGATGTGTGCATATGAATAAAGAAATCAGCAAAATGGTTCTAGATTATTAAAATCCAGAGCCATTTTGACTACCGTATGAAACGACCAATATAGGTCGCTTTTTTTGTGCATCATGAATGGCGGTTATAAAATTCTATTTATCTTATCTATACGGTTATATTATGGTTATAAAAATAACCGTTTTGTGTCACTTATAAAAACTGAATTTTAATGGCATAATATTATTTATTGAGGTGAAATTATGGCAAAATTAGAATTTTACAAAGTACCTGAAAATGGCTCCGACTCTATAACCTTTTCAATACGTACATCTACTGTTTTGAACGAACATCTTGAAGAAATAGCCCATCAGGTCAATCTATCAAAAAATAAAATTGTTAACATGATGATAGAATACGCCTTGAACAATATGGTGATCAAAGAATGCAAGTATACCCGGGTAGAAGAAATAAACGGCTCAAATCAGAGACAGGAATAAATTCTGTGGATTTATAAATAAAAAGACGGAAGGCTACAACAGAGGTTGTTAAAAAAGCCATTTTACAATTTATTATTACCTACATTAGGATTTAATTTAAAACTTTTATCTTGCTAAGTTTCCTACTTAGACATGGAAATTTATTCTATATATAATAAAACTATGGGAATGTAAAATTTGCTTTTTTAATATCAGGACTTTTAGCAGCTTCACTATAACAGCAACTTTTTTGTATTACCTATTTAGATGGAGACGGAACAGAAAAATATTGTAAAATGTATTGAATTAAAAATCATGATAGCAAAGGTACAACCAGGCAGTTTATAATTTTGAGACTTACGAGGAGATGGAAGATGACAAAATACATAAAACATGACATAAGAATGGCGGACATGATCAGAACTCTCCGCCAACAGAGGGGAATCACCAGAGCAGAATTAGCGGAAAGCGTGGGAGTAAGTGAAGCGCATATTAGCAAAATTGAAGCGGGAACTAAAAGACCTGGTATTGATACCTATGAGAAAATCATGCGTGCTTTCCAAGCGGATATTGAAATCAAATTAATACCCGAAACTATAAAAGGGAAATGTATGTACAGAATTCAGAAGATCATTGAAAAATATACAGATAAACAAGTGACTGTGATGACGAACATACTTGAAAATATAAGTAAAGAAATAGATAAATTATAAACCGAGCTGATAGTTGTACCATTCTGCCAAAAGTATACCTTACAAGGAGATATGTTATGGCAGGCTGGCACAATTCTCATTGATTTACTCAACGGTTTACAGTACCTTTTTTATTCATTTCTTTGGTTAATGCTAAGATGTGTTCTATTAAATCCACATCCAATTGGATAATCTCATCGTTTAATTCTTTCAGTAATGCAGGGCAATCCTGCTGCTCGTCAAAAAATGTACTCGGTGTTACACCTAAATATTCGCAGATATTAAAAAACACAGTCATTGAGGGAAGCGTCCTTCGGTTTTCGATCATATTGATATAATTTTCACTCTGACCAAGGGACAGGCTCATATCTCTTGCCGAAACTTCTTTTTGCTGTCTTAGGAAAGTAAGCCTTTCTGAAAAAAATTCATCATACGGTATCATTCTCATCACACTCCTGATTAAATTGTACAACATATGGTTATAAAATATACATAATTGAATTGTGTGTTTTTATTGACATACAATTTTAAAATATGTATAATGAGATAAACACATATTTGAGATGTGTGTTTGTGAATTATCAGTAAAGGAGTGAAAGAAAATGTGGAAATAACCGACAAAATAATCCGACTGAAAGAAGAACGCTGTTGGAGTTATTATCAATTAGCGCAAAGGGCAAATGTTCCCCAGTCTGTGATTTCAAATTTTATCAGCCGCGGGAATGCCCCGTCTATCCATACATTAGAAAAAATATGTAGTGCTTTTGAAATTACCCTGGCACAATTTTTTGATACGGATGATATGGCACAAACCTTGACAGATGAACAAAGGGCGTTGGTCAATGACTGGAATAGTTTAAGGCAGGATCAGAAAGAGAAGGTCAAAGCATATATACAGGGTACATTAGGCAGATGAAAAATAACCAATGGTTTTTATATGATTTCAAAAAGGAAGGTGAAAGAATGGAAGATTTTGAAAAGATGTATTATCGATTATCTGGGGAGATAGCAGACGTCATTGAAAAATTGCAGGATGTTCAAAGAGAAATGGAAGAAGTTTATTTATCCGACGTAGAACCGGATTCTAGGGAAAAGGAGCAATCAGCTCTTTAAACTTCCTTATCAAAGAAGAAAGTTATTCATATGTTTATAGAGGGAGAGGAGAAGATATGTCCTATATTACAGGAATATTTGAGAGAACAAATCTGCAGCAAATACGTGAATTTTTACTTCATGGGGTAGAATGCCATAATGTAGACAATGAAAACTACGAGACAAGGATAAAGCATGCCGAAGAACGTTATAAAAAAGCAGTGTTTGAAAGCTTCCCGAATCTGAGCCGGGATTCGAAAATATTTTCTGAACTAAATAATTTATTGACTGTCTATGAGAATGTAAACATAGAGATAGGGATACAGTTGGGCATCCAATTAATACAGGACCCAAAAAAATATTGAGCACGTCCGGATTTAGAAAGTTTATAAAATTTCCGATCTAAATTAAAGAAATAAGGGATAACAATACAGAATAGACAAGAGGCTGACTAATCTATGAAAAATAATGTTTGGATGATAGACATATAGTCAACTAGGAAAATAAATAAAATTTTATTGTATGGTTAATTGCCGGAAACAACAGGAATGGTGTTGTTTCCGGCAATTTTTTTGCCATACTTCACTGGTGGAGAATACATACAGGGTAAAAAGTTTCCGACAGGAAATTCCACTGAAAGGTAGAAAAATAGGGAAATAAGTAAAAATCATATGAAATATGAGAGGAAACCTTGAAAGAAAAATAACATAAAATGTAGAATGGTCTGAATTGCAAATCATGGAAAAAAAGGTACAGCCAGACAGTTCATTATTTTAAAAAACTTGCTTATAATTTTGACAGTCACGAAAGGAGAAGCATGATGGCAGATTGTATGAAATATGATACAGCAATGGCAGATATAATCAGAAACCTCCGTCAGCTGCGAGGGTTCAGCAGGGCAGAACTGGCAGAACTTGTAGGCGTAAGTGAAGCCCATATTGGTAAAATTGAGGCTGGCATCAAAAAGCCGGGTATCGATACATATGAGAGGATTATGTACGTTTTTAAGGCAGATATTGAAATCAGGCTAATGCCCGAGACCACAAGGGGGAAATGTATGTACAGAATCCAGAAGATTATGGAAAAATATACAGATAAGCAGGTGGCCGTGATGACGAACATATTTGAAAATATAAGCAAGGAAATTAATAAATTATAAACCCGGCGAATAATTATACCGTTCTGCCAAAGCGTATCTCCATGAAGATGGATTTTGGCAGGCTGGTATGAACAGCCGGCGAACCTTGAAAACTGAATAGCAGTATGGAAGATATTTTTTAAGCATAACATGCCATTACTGGCATATCGGCATATATCTTTGAGGACACGACACATTCAACACATTCATATCAGAATGATGAGGAGTCAACAGCTTCGCGATCATCCACCTGCCTGGCATCATGCCGGGTAAAAGCAAGGAATCGTAACAGAAGAAGTGAAAGGTAAGAGCGGCGCTCCGGCATAAGCTATTGTGGCAGATAGTTTGAAATCTTGAATGATAATGATACCTTTATCGAAAAACACGATAACCGGAGTAGCGTCCGGGGCATATTACGGTGGGAAAGGGAACTGTAAGGTGTCAGGCGGGTCAGCCGATCCGGTCCTACATACTCCCGTGCACAGGGGACAGGCAGAAAAAAACTGTGCCAGGATATCTTTTATTTTGGCACAGGTGTGCATATTTCTTTCGGTTTGGAAATGTATAAAACAGGTTTCGTACATTTCCAAGCCGTAAGATTGCAATACATGCATTTGTGCATGGAAACCATTTGAACATTAGGACAACGGCTTTGCTTACGGCAGTAATGTCAACAGCGGCTTAGTATTCCATATTTTTATTTATATCAGCTAACTACGAAGTCTAGGAAGGGAGATGGTTACATAATGAAGGTAAGAAAGCTTGCAGTACCGTATTCTACGGTATTTACCCATCAGCTGTCTGAAGGGACACAAAACATCATCAGAGAAGATTTAGAATCTCATGCCAAGGAACATGGCTACAGACTGGAATATGATATGGAAGCTAAGGATTATATGGCAATGAGCAGAAGGTTTTGTGACATGGATGATATCTATATTGATACCCATCTGGAGTTTTGCAGGGAGGGCGAAGACATAGCAGCGTATCAGGAAAGCATAAAACGGACAATTACGTTGGAACTGCGAAATGATGATCTGAAGGCAGTCTGTAGAAAAGCAGGAGGCGCAGGCTTAAAAGTTTCAGAGCTGTTAGAAAATTTTATTGGGGATCTAGTCTATAGTTCCAGAAACAATGGATCCGATGAAAGGATGTATGCAAACCAATGGTTTGACCGGTGCTGGTTTGGGATGGGATTTCATAAAAGCTTTTTGGGATATCTCATTGAAATGGATGAATTTGAAGCGTTTATTGATGCATGGGAAGATTTAGAGGAACATAAACAGCAGAAAGAGTTTGACCGGTACGAGCAGGAGGATATGGAAAGCCTGGAGGGATATATAAAAAGAGCTTATGAGGATTACAAAGAAAGCTGCGGGGTAAAACAGGACAGTTTTGAAGGGGATATGAAAATAGTTTTGGATTGGCATGCAGAAGCCAAAATAATGGAAGAGGGAACGAAAGAAAAAGCCAGGATAAGGAACGTTGTCCGGAAAAAGAGAGAAGAATAATCAAGTAACCGCTACAAGGAAGAATGCAGGGTTATTTTACTTTGACCAACGGTTTATATATCTTCAATATACCGGAGAATGCTTAGAAATCCTGTTTATACGGGAACCATGGTGAATAGCATGACAGAGGTAAAAGCGGTATCCACTACAGGAGAAAAGTATAGGAGTAAAACGCCGGAGGATAGTAAAACAAAAAACACCGTATGTACTGAGAGGTATCATAGCAAGCCATTGGTTGCACGACGAACTACCTATTTAGCAGAACCCGGATAACTTTGCGACAAATTGTCGGGAAGTGAATTTATCATTGGGCGAAGTTGAATCAAATAGGGAATCGTAATAGAAGAAGGAAAGGCAGGAGCGGCATTTTCTGTAGGAAGACCAGTGGCAGGTCTTTTTTGTATAGATGATAATGATGCTTCTGCTAATGATTTATGGCAGTTCGGAGTAGTGACCGGGATTATGATATTGCGGGAAAGGGTGCGGTATTGTGATATGATAACGGCCAGGCTAACCCGGCATACTCCCAATGACAAGGGGCGGAGATGAATATAAATGCAGATCAGATTCTTGTCTGCAACCAATTTATAATAATAGATTTAAGAGATGTGCTAAGTCTTTTAAATCTATTATTTTAAAGATTAAATGATGGCAAGGGCACAATGGAACTGTTGCTATTTATCAATACAATTTCTTTTAGGATTTCTAATTTATGCGGATTAATAAGGATGATTGATAAATTTGCAGTTAGGTTAACGGGTGATTGCTTACTGAAGGATATATACTCTTTTTCACTGGCAGTTACAAATGAGAATTTGTCCAAAGAATTAGCAGAGGTTTTTAAAACTTGCAGATAATTATATTGTAGTTGACAGTTAATTTTGGCAGTTTCTGCATTGGACGAGCAAATGAAAAGCCATTTATTATCGTTGGGCTTTAATTCAATGCTCAAGTCAAAATGAAGATTATTTTTCAGAGTCCATTCATAAGGCGTACTAGAGAGGGCGGTCATGAGAGTAGCCGTTAAAGGTTTTTTGTCTATGTTGTCCAAAGAAGCTGTATTAGAGCCTTTTAGATCGGTTAAATCACTCTCCCTTAGATAGTTTGCAACAAAAAGTAATTGTATGTAAGATACACGCTCTTCAGAAGAAGCGGCAATGCTTCGCAAGGTATTAGGAGCAGGGACAAATTCCGATTTTTGATTAATCAATCGGGATAAATGTTCCCTTGAAATACCAATTTCATCCGCAAAAGCACTTTGAGAACGTGTGCCTTTAGCTAATAATAATAGGTTTGCAAATGCAGCAGTGTCAAAATTAGGTTTCATGGTTTAATCTCCTTATTGATTAAATATACCATGTTGTTGATAGCCATGTCAATTTTCATCTAATTATAATGATACAAATACAGAGGGTTAAGGATTTAGCCGATAAATACGTGATGTTAACATCAATAATATATTGACATTGGCATCACATATGTGTATAATGTGTATACAGTGATATTTGAAGGGAGGAGAAGGATGCAGCCAGTATATATTGTGGATAAAATAAAAGAGCATAAGACAACGTATTACCTGATTCGTTTATCTGCAGATGCAACAATCATGCCGTTGGCGACAAAATACTTAGCGCACAAGGTTAGGGCGCATAAATCTCCGAACACGGTGAAAAGAGCAGCATATTCGATAGCATATTTTCTAAACTATCTATCGGACAGAAATGAGGAAATAATAGATATATATGAAAAATCCTATGAGGAACAGCACAAGGTCTTTTCAGGGTTTTTACTGTACATAAAGGGAACGGAACATACAGATAAGAAAAATAAGAATCTGCCCAGTAACTATACATGTAATACATATTTGCGAGATGTATTTGGATTATTTACATACTTAGAGCTGGAATATGAGCAGTTCGGTAAGCTGAAGGTATTGACGGATAAAAACTTTTCAATTGTAAATTCAGCAGGAGTACGCAGAAATATTGTTGGCAAGACCTTTCGGGGATTTTTAAAAGAAAATCAACAGAAAGGGAAAAGCGTTGAACAGGATAAGATACTTACGTTATTAGAAGCATGTAGTAATTGTCGAGATCAGTTATTATTACTTTTGCTTGCTGAAACAGGATTTAGGATAGGAGAACTTCTAGGTGTTGATTATACAAAAGACATAGATTATAAGAAAAGAACCATAAGAGTTGAGTACCGGGAAGATAATGAAAATGGGGCAAGAGCAAAGTATGCAGAGTACCGTTCAGCATTGATTAGCATTGAGACATTTGATATGCTTCTTTACTACCTGTCAGAGTATAAAGAGTATCTGAAGAAAACAAATTACTTATTTGTGAATTTGACGGGCGATACGGCTGGACAGGCATTGAATGTAAATTCCGTATATGCACTTTTGAAGCGATTAGAGAATAAGACCGGGATTAAGGTTACGCCCCATATGATACGCCGGTATTTCGCCAATGAACGACGTGAAAACGGATGGGATCTGCTTCTTATCAAGGAGGTATTAGGACATCGGCATATTCAGACGACTATTCGATACTTAGATGAACAAACCGAAGAAGTGATGAACGCCAGTGAGGAGTATTATCGAAAAAATAAATCTATTTTCATGGTAGATCAATTGCTGTAGAGAGGGGTGAATAAATGGGTGTAATTGCATTCAGGGATATGCATTCCGATATAAAATTGAATATAGGACAATTACATTCAGAGTTAGAGTGTTGCAAGCCGGTACAAGACGTTTGGTTAATAGAAGAATATCTTGTAGGGCGGGGTATCTTTACATTAAAGGAATTAAATGAAGAAGTTTATGCAGCATATTATAAATATTTAATAAATAGAAAGTTCAGCAAAACCAAAGCTAACGCCCAAGCAGCAGCGCTCAAAAGATTGCAGAAAGAATATCTGAAAATTGAGTATGCGGAACTAATAGAAGAGTCAGAGAAGTGCCAAATTGAAAAGTCAGTAAGAAATAAAGCAGTAGCTTTTTTGATGGATAATGGTATTAAAAAGTTATCGGCAATTGATTGTACATTGAGAGACAAATATATTACCTTTTTGGAAAACAACATTGCAAAATCCAAGGTAATTGAATATACAAAAGGTCTTGATAGGTTGAAATTGCATTCTATAAAAGTTATTGAAGAAACATGCCCGTTGCAAAAGGATAAATTGCTATTTGCAGAAACAAGGATATATTTATCTTATTATCCAGTCTTTGAAATTGCTAATTCTTTTTACCATATACAGAACAAAAGCTCCCTGATTTGGGATTTCAGTATACTGGCGCCGGTAAAATTAAAGCGGCAAGTATTTAAGGTCCTTATCTATGCAGTCGAAAATATTAAGGATGTAAAAGACTGTAAGGTTCGATATTTGTTGCCGCTAAAATGGTTGTATCAATACTGCGCTGAACAAAATATTGAGGATCTGGAACAATTAGAAAGATGGCAAATAGAAGAGTTTAGAGAGATCATAGCAGGAAAAGTGGTGAATGTTAAAAACTCAATACAGATCATAGATAATGTACGCAGGATATTATTTATGGAGGCAGAGGAAACAAATTGGGAAGCCAATGTTTGGTATCTGGAAAGATTTCATTTATCAAGAGAAAGAATGAATCCGAGTAATCCGGTTATAAGGCTTTCGTTTATGGATATTATTGATAGGGATAATCGCATACTACTTCAACAATATGTAAAATATCAGATAGGAGTAAGCAATCAGTCAATGTCAGGTATACGGCAGCAGTATTATTATATTGTGGATCTGCTAAAAGTTTTAGACATTGAAGGAATAAAGTTGACTGAGGTAACACCAGAACACATGGATGATTATTTTAGAAGATTGGAAGAAGAGGACATAACATCATATACTTATAACAAAAAAGTCACAAGCTGTTTTGCATTCTTCCGGTACTTAAAGGTAAAGGGGGAAATAGCAAAAATTCCATTTATAATTGAATATTACCTAAAAGGTGTGGTTCCAGTACATCATCATCGCAGTGTTTCGGCTGGGATTGTTAAAAAGGTTCTTCACAACTTACGTTGTTTTCCAATTCACTATCGCTTAATGTATCTGCATTTGTGGTGCGTAGGACTGAGAGTAAATGAGGTGTGTACTTTAAAGGGAAATGCATACTATTGGAAAGATGATTCGGCTTGGATTTTAGTGTATCAAAATAAGATGCGGGCGGAGAAGAGTGTACCGATCCCGACAGTGTTATATCAACTTATGATTAAATATATTGAAAAAAAAGAAATTGTTCCCAACGAATATATTTTTAAAAGTGCAAAAGGGAGGGCATATAATGCAGGCACATTTGCTAAGCAGTTTACCGATCAGTTAAGACAGTGTGGAATTGAGTGTAATGAATATGATTTTAAGAGTCATGATTATCGTCATACGGTGGCGACATTTCTATACACACATGGAGCATCGTTACAGGCAGTTCGGGATTATCTTGGACATAAAGACGATCAAATGACGATGCAATATATAGATTATTTACCCAATTTGGCTGAGAATGCAAATGAAGAGTATTTTAATAAAGCGGGCAATAACTTGACAGCAAAATTAACGAGAAAAAGAGAGGAGGCAGCGGATGGGTCAAAAAATATGCATTCATGAGTTACCATGTTACAAAGTAGCGGCAGAAGAAATGATTCAGAAAGAAAAAATCAGTCCAGGGCGCTGTTTTGATCTATCCCAATTACCAGGGAAGGAGCTACAGAAGGAAGTAGAGGCGTTTATATTGGATCGTGGTGGACGTTTGGCATTGACCAGCATTTTGAGGGAGTTACCCTCATTTAACTTATTATGCAAATTCATAAGTGAAAAGGAGAAGTATCTAAAGAGTTTTCGAGAAAAAAGCTGCGAGACATTAGTTCGTAGACTAAAGGCATGGCTACTGGAAAATGGTTATTCATTAAGCTATGAGAGGTATAGAAAACAATATGCTAAAAGTACTAGACAGGAAGTCGGTTCTGTTGCATATCTGAGAAAACTGTATTCGTTTTTGGAACCGGAGGATGAGCGCCCAGAATATGAAAAAGACATATGGGTACTTGAAAATCTCGGCATTCCATTAAGGGAGAATCCGATAAAGAAGATAAAGAAACTTAACTTTTCTTCCATACCGCAACTTCTAATCCGAGAGGAAATTAAGGCCGCTATACATATGGAAATTAAGCATGTGGCAATAGGCACTGTTCTGGCAGAGCTAAGTGCGGTAAAAAGATTTACGAAATATCTGCTGGATCGAGAAAAAACAATCAAGAGTTGTGAGGACATTGATCGAAATGTGATCGAAAAATATCTTACCTACTTAAACACAGAGGCCGCCGGGAAAAAATCTTATCGTACTGAATTGATATACTTAAAAACTATATTGGGGATAGTTGGAAAGATAAAAGAGAATTGTAGATTAGAGCAGCTTTTCGTGTCAACTGACATACCGGGGGAGGTGCAAGCTCTATATAAGACATATTCAGATGATGTGATAAAAAAATTTAATGCTTGTATTGTAAAAATGGATGAACAGATTGCCAGGGCATTAATAATCCACCAAATGCTGGGGACAAGGATAAGTGATACTCTGACGTTAACAGTCGATTGTCTCTATATCAAGAAGCAGCGCCACATGGTGAAAATAAATTCAGTTAAGGGACATGACTATGAAAAAGCGATTGATGAAGAGGTTGTAGCACTCATTCAGAAAGCGATAGATTATACTCAAGAGCAATATGGTGATACAAAATATATATTTGTATCAGGTTCGGACATAGAAAGTCCTTACCAGTATTCTATGATACAAAGTAGAATAATGGGTATGATACGAGAACAAAATTTACAGGATGATGATGGGAAGCTGCTAGGGTTTGACACACATGTATTCAGGCATACTTATGGACGCAAGTTGACAGAGATGCACCTAGATGATTATACAATCTCAAAGTTGCTTGGTCATTCAAATATTAGTTCAATTAAGTATTATAGAAAATTAAGTAATGGTGCATTGGCTGAGGAAACGAAAGAGATGAGGCAGACTATGGATCAGATCCTCACGGACTTGATAAAGGAGTGGGATGATGAGTAATTATGATAAGATGGTCAATCTGAATAAAACAGTGAGTAACGAAAAGATATCAAGGGCTATAGCGGCAATCATTGAAATGCAGCAGGCAGAAGAAAAGATAACAGTTTCGGAACTGACAAAACGCACCGATTTATCAAGAGGTTTTTTCTACAAAAATTCAAAAGTCAGAAAGCGGTTAGAGAAAGCGTTGGAGGATCAGAAAGACAAAATTTTTGTTAATCCCCGACAGGTTATTTTGGATCAAGCGTTGGAGAAAAAAGTTGTCATACTAGAAAAGCAAAACGAAAAGCAAAAGAAAATAATTCAGGATTTGGAAAAAGAAATTGCTAAATTAAAAAAGTCATTAAACAGGAAAGAGTTAAGTTTTATAAAAAATCTATAATATTCTATGATTACATATCTTAAAAGCTACAGGGAGTACACTGTGTATACTGTAGAAACGTCGATTTTTAAGGGTTTCCCAGAAGATAGTAAATATATTTGTCGTGCTGGTAGGAATTGTGATTATTTTCAAATCACAGATTACATCTCTTATAGAATCTATTTTTTCCAAGATCACTTCTCAGTCCAATAAAGTATGAGAAGAGAATACATCCCAAAGAATAACATAAAGCGTAATTATCTGTCAGGATATCTCACCGTATACGCGGCATTATCCATGATGATTTTGTTGTCGCTATGTCTGACTTTAATCGAAGGCGCAAGGAGAAACACGATTCGGCTGGAAGCGGAATGTATTATGGATATTGCGCTGAACAGTGTCCTGGCAGAATATCATCGGGAATTATATCAGCAATATAATCTTCTTTTTATTGACACATCCTATGGAAGCGGGGTACCGTCCTATTATAGTACGGCGGCTCATCTGCTGGAATACGCCAATAAAAATATGCGGACCGATGATATCTTTTTATCCGGATTTCTTTATCGTGATATTTTAGCAATGAGTGCCGCATCAGCCGAAGTGTCAAAAGTCTCCGTGGCAACGGATTTAAATGGCGGAATATTTCGCGAAAGAGCGGTGGAAGCCATAAAAAATGATGTAGGGATTACCTATCTTGAGGAAGTGGTAAAATGGCTGGATGTAGTTGAGCTAAATGATCTTAGCGGGCGGAATATCAGGGAGGAGAAAGAATCGGTGGATGCATCGATTCAGGAATATGACGGCGAGGAAGTGCTGATTTCGGAATCGGAATGGACTGCGGTTGAAATAAATAATCCCACCAAGAATCTGGATCAGAAGCGTTCCGCTCCAATCTTAAGCTTGGTGGTAGCGGATAACAGCTCCCTGTCCCGTGCGGCAGCAGATTTATCTGCTCTTTACAGTACCAGACAAGGAAACGGCACTGTAAATCGCGGCAGCCTTAAGACGGAACAGGGTGATGAAGGGGTGATTGAAAAACTTCTTTTTCAGGAGTATATGCTGCGTTATGCCGGTTATTACGGAAAGGAGCTGGATAAAAGCCTGTTGAAATATCAAATAGAATATTTAATCGCCGGTAAAGACAATGATCAGGACAATTTGGAAAGTGTGGTAAACCAAATAAGTGCGCTGAGGGAGGTGGCCAATGCGGTATATTTATTTTCGGATTCTGAAAAATGTGCCCTGGCGGAGGCTGTAGCCGCCGCTTTGGCGGCAGCTATATTTTTGCCGGAAATCGCACCTTTGTTACAAGCTGCCATTATATTAGGGTGGGCATATGCGGAAAGCCTGTATGATATAAAAGTGCTGTTGGCCGGCGGAAAAGTGCCTTTGTTGAAAACTGCGGAAAACTGGCATTACGATATCAGCTGTGTTTTTGAAGAAACTGCAGCTGAAGATGTGGAGAGCGGCGAAATGGGGTTATCCTATCAGGATTACCTTCGTATTTTACTGATGCTGCAAAACACGGAGACAGTTAATTATCGCTTTTTCGACATAGTGGAAATGGATATCAGGATAACCAAGGGCAATGCCGCATTTCGCCTGGATGGTTGTATTGATGGGATGGAAGCTTTGCTTAACATAGAAAGTGCATATGGTTATCAATGCGTAATCACCAGACAAAAAGAATATTACTAGGAAGGTAAACAGCGATGTCCTCTTTATGGGTAAAAAATGAAACTATTAATAAAACAATTGAATATCAAAGACCTTCTCCTACTTATGACACATATTCAAAAAATAATGCCCAAAAAAGATTTCCCCTGATCAATTCCATATATTTTAAGCAAACTCATCCTATAAAGAGGATATCGCTGTTTACCTTCCCTGGAAACAAAGCTTCTATGTCCGGCAGTATGTCGTTGGAGGCTGCCGTTATTCTTCCATTATTATTATTTTTCTTTTTTAATCTGATTTCCTTGATTGAAATTTTCCGGCTTCATGGAAATCTGGAATTGGCATTGTGGGAAACCGGTAATCGGATAGCGGTTTATAGCCATGCTTATCGTGAGATTACAGAGTTATTCCTGCCGCAAGAATCCTTACAAGAAGACGGAGAAGACGGTAACATTCTGAACAATCTTCAGGGAATTGCTTTAAGTTACTTGTATGTTAAGAATCAAATAATTGAATACACAGGGGAAGATTATTTAAAACGGTCTCCATTAGCCAAGGGAATTGACGGCTTAAATTTTTTAGAATCCACATTTCTGAAAGAAGATGACTGTATTGATATTATTGTGACATATCAGGTATCCCCATTATACCCAATACCGGGATATAATCCATTCCGCATAGCAAATCGTTATTATGCAAGAGCCTGGACGGGATACGAAATTACGGAGACAAATGATGGGACAATTGCCTCAGATTATGTATATGTAACCGAAACCGGCTCGGTATACCATGAAACTACGGATTGCAGCCACCTGCGACTGACGGTACAGAAGGTGCCAAAGGATAATATTTCGAATTTGCGGAATGAACAAAATGGACATTATTACTTATGTGAGCGATGTAAGGAGGAAAGTAATCATGCTTATGTCTATATCACAAACTTTGGTACCCATTATCATTATAGTTCTGACTGCCCTGGTATCAAAAGAACCATTCTGTCGATAAGCCGTACTGCGGCGGCTTCTTATCGGCCCTGCAGCAGATGCGCCGCAGGGCAGCAATAATGCCTGTTAAAACGGGCGGATGGGGGCAAATATGATAAAAGTGATTATTGTGGTTTTGGGACTGCTTATATTTAGCTTATTTGATATAAAATTCAAGCGGATACCGGCGGCGCTTCTTCTGATTTGTTGTTTCTTTGCCATCGGATACGCTATTTATTCATTGTATCATCATGAAACAACCATAAGTGAATATGGAATTGCGCTGTTTCCGGGAGTTATATGTCTGTTGGCGGCCTTTGCCACCGGTAATTTGGGTGTCGGTGACGGCTGCCTGTTTATCGTACTTGGGGTTGTCATCGGGCCAGTGGATTGTATTAAGGTGTTTTGCATCAGTATGTTCTTGGCCGGAATAGCGTCAATAATACTGCTGGTAAGTAAAAAAGCCGGAAAGAAAACATCAATCCCTTATGTTCCGTTTATTACAGCGGCTGTGGTGTTAAATAGCCTGTCAGCCTGTTTCACTTAGTTCCTTCAGGAATGTACACAATTATGTAACAGTTCAGCCTAATTACAAATCTTTATAGAAAATGGGGTTATATATGAAAGGTTATTTTACGGTAGAAGCAGCCTTGGTTTTTCCTCTGGCGATAGGGATATACCTGTTCTTGATATATGGTATGTTATACCAATATGACAGATGTTTGCTGGAACAAGATATTGGAATTATGGCCCTTCGGGGAACTATTATGCAGTCTGATGACAAAAAACAGGCAATGGCGGATATTTATAATCAGATAACTATAAATACAGATAAATATATATTTTTAATTCCGGAAATAGTAGCATTCCGCATGGAAAAGGGAAAAGTTACGGCTATCGGAGAAGGAAATGCAACAACCACCGGGCTATGGCTCCGATCTGAGAATAATGACGTCTGGTCGGTGAAGAAAGAAGTTACCAACAAAATGATTTCGCCGATGTTATTTCTGCGGACTTGTCGGAAAGCCACTGATATTCTAAATAATATTGAAGGAGAGGAAAAGGAAGAAAATGATGCGGACTGAATTTATCAGACATCTGAATTGTAACTATGAAAGACTTATACTATCCGAACCGCCGGATGAAAATCGGTATCAATATTGTATCATTACCCGTGGCGGAATAAAGGGAATTCTTCCCTGCAGTCTGCGCAATATTGATGAAATTTCTTATTTATATTTTGATATTACCTCTACGCAGAATATCATGCAGCTATATATCGGGAAAAAGCTTGATCGTATCTGGCTTAAAAATTTTTTGTGGAGTATGCGGCAAATTAAGCTGGAGCTTGACAGATTTCTGTTGAATGCCGATAACCTCATCTGGCAGCCGAAACATATCTTTCAGGATTTGGCCAGTAATAATTTTAATTTTTTGTATATACCATACTATAAAGAAGACACCGATTTCCTTCCTCTCATTGAATATTGGGTGGATCATATTGATTATGATGACAATGGGTTAGTTGAGTTCGTTTATAAATCCCATGAACAATTTGAACATTATGGAAGTGATTACTTGCAGAAACAAATTTTTGAAGACGCTAAAATAATGGATGATGAGTACGTCGGATCCTCCATTTGTCTGGAAAACAATTCTCAAATCGCTGGGGAAGCGGATGATGGAAATAATCCTCAAAACAAATCAAGGAAAAGTCCGGAAGAGAGTTTGTATGACTTAAAGGCGACTGCCCGGGAAGAAATAAATGAAGAGTTAAAAAGCCGGAATCTACAAAATAATGTCGAACCGGAAGTTAAAACCACTAAAAAGGGAATTAGGTTTTATCTGGAAGGACGAAAGAAAAAAGAAAAAGAAGATAGGGATTATTTGCGGATGGAAACCAGAAAGATGCTGGATGATATTATCGATCCCAAGGAACCGTTTTATCAGGAGGATTATGGCAAAACCATTTATTTGGAAGATGTACCCGGTGAAGAGAATGTGATTCATAAGCTCTATCCGTCAGCCGGAGGAGGTGTGGTGGAAATAACAAAAGCTGCTATTGTCATTGGAAAAAAGAAGGAAGAGGCGGATTATGTGATTACGGATAATTCTGTCAGCAGAATTCACGCCAGGATATTGGCGGAAGAGAATGATATATATATTGAAGATCTTAATTCAACAAATGGCACTTTTAAAAATGGGTTAAGGATGCAGCCATATGAAAAAAAGAAACTGGAGATGGAAGATGAGATAAAATTGGGAAAAGTAGTTTTTGTTTATCGATAGCCATATTAAGTGATTGACGGGAAGGGTGATTCGGTGTTACATTTTTTAATATGTGGTGCCATATTACTATGAAATGAGCTGTCTGTGAATAGTAAGATACCTACGGATTGCTGCGCACTTTGTGGTATCATATAAATGATAATTGAATTATAGTGTATGGATGCCGGTGGTGCGGCGGAAGAGAGGCTATATGAAAATGAAATTAAGCAGATATAATGATATTCCCTTAATCAGTATCATTTTGGTGGCAATTAATGTTATCATATTTATAATATGTAATTTCACCGGCACCCTTTTATATAATGCGGGAAAGCTTAGCGTCGTTCAGGTAGTACTGGAAAAGGAATATTTGCGGATTATCTGGTCAATGTTTTTACATAGCGATTTGAATCATATTTTTAATAATATGTTGATTCTGTTTTTTTTGGGTGCTATGATTGAGAAAGAAGTTGGACATTTCCGTTATCTGTTATTTTATTTTCTTTCCGGTATTGGTGGGAATTTATTGTCTCTTTTGTCAAAAGTAATGGCCAATGACTGGTCGGCCTCTATTGGAGCCAGTGGTGCGGTGTTTGGTTTGGACGGCGTATTATTGGCGTTGGTTTTGTTTTCCAATCGCAGGATGTCCAATGTAACGCCCTTAAGAGTCATTTTTATGATTTTATATTCCTTGTATAATGGCTTTACCGGCCGTAATATTGACAACGCCGCTCATATTGGCGGCCTCCTTACGGGATTTATTGCCGGAATCTTCATGTGCATCATAGAAAACAGGAAACGAAGCAGAATATGATAAAACGAAATGATCTGAAGGAAATTTTTCAGGGACGGCTTAAAGAAATTGGAGGATGGAAGTTATGGTAAAAGACGATTGTATTTTTTGTAAAATTGCAGGAGGAATAATACCCTCCCGAACCATATTTGAAGATGATAATTTTCGGGTAATTCTGGATCAGAGCCCGGTAACAAACGGTCATGCGCTGATATTGTCTAAGGAACATGCTGACAATCTATTCCAGATATCTGATGAGTTGGCGGCCCAAGCTTTTGGATTAGCAAAAAAAATGGCATCTCATATGACAGATAAATTAAAGTGTGACGGTTTTAATATCTTACAGAATAATGGGGAAATGGCCGGTCAGACAATTTACCATTTTCATATCCATCTGATTCCGAGATACCGGGATGATGGCCAGTCCATAATTATGGAGCCTCAAAACAAGAGCCCGGAAGAATTGGATGATGTAAAAGAGAAAATAATTAGATAAGCTATGAACAGCGCTAGCTGTGAATAGTAACAGATAAAGATATAAAGAGTAAGGCTGCGCACAAAGTTGCGGCTACGGAATGCGAGGGAGAATGAGAAGCATCGATTTGAAAAATATTACCCGGAATGTTAAGGAGATGTGCATTGAAGCTAATTATTATCTGTCCGAAGATATGAATGATGCCCTGGCGTCAGCCCTAGATAACGAAGAGGCGCAGCTGGGAAGGCAGATTCTGGAGCAGCTCCAGGAAAACCTGGTAATAGCAGGCTCCGATATGATCCCAATCTGTCAGGATACGGGTATGGCTGTCATCTTTATCGAAATCGGTCAGGAAGTTCATTTTGAGGGAGGTTTTCTGGAAGACGCAATCCAGGAAGGGGTACGTCAGGGTTATCAGGATGGATATTTACGCAAATCGGTGGTGAGGGATCCCATATATAGAGAGAACACGAAAGATAATACTCCGGCAGTTATTTATTATGATATCGTCCCCGGTGAAGGGGTAACCATCACAGTTGCGCCGAAGGGTTTTGGCAGTGAGAATATGAGCCGTATATTTATGCTGAAGCCGTCCGATGGACTTGAAGGTGTGAAAAACGCAGTGATTACCGCAGTGAAGGATGCCGGGCCAAATGCCTGCCCGCCGATGGTAATTGGTGTAGGGATTGGCGGAACCTTTGAGAAATGTGCGCTGCTGGCCAAGCGAGCGCTAACCAGAACCGTGAATACACATTCAAACATACCTTATGTCCGGGAATTGGAAGAAGAGCTGCTGGATAAAATCAATAAGACCGGTATTGGCCCCGGCGGGCTGGGCGGAACTAACACGGCACTTGCGGTCAATATCAATACATATCCGACTCATATTGCCGGACTTCCGGTAGCCGTTAACATATGCTGTCATGTAAACCGGCATGTAACCAGAAAAATTTAGTAATACGTGGGATTGAAGGGTGCAAAGATGGAGAAATATGTTAATATACCTATGAACAGAGAAGTGGCATCTTCGCTTAGGGCGGGAGATTATGTACATCTGACCGGTACTATGTATGCGGCGAGGGATGCCGCCCATAAAAGAATGCAGGAAGCATTGGCCGAAGGAAAAGCGCTGCCAATTAATCCGGATAATAATGTAATTTATTATATGGGGCCATCACCCGCCAGAGACAGCCGTCCGGTTGGATCAGCCGGGCCGACAACGTCCAGCCGGATGGATAAGTATGCTCCTGCCTTACTGGATTTAGGTTTAAAGGGCATGATTGGGAAAGGAAAGAGATCAATAGCGGTAAAAGATGCAATCGTCAGGAACGGCGCTGTCTATTTTGCCGCCGTAGGCGGTGCGGGAGCGCTTTTATCCCGTACCATTACTTCTTCACAAGTAATCGCCTATGATGATCTTGGTACGGAAGCCATACGCAGACTGGAGGTTCAGGACTTTCCGGTTATTGTCGTTATGGACAGTGAAGGTAATGATTTGTATGAAACGGCTGTCTTGCAGTATAATAAGGAAAACTGACAGGAGGAGTATCCAATGATAAGAATTATTATGATGGTACTTCGGCTTTTTCTGAAGGTTCCGATATATTTGTTTCGTATTTGGAGGTGCGGAAAAAGGAAAGATATCAGTCTGGAAGAATCATATGATTATATAAAAAAAGTTACTAAAGCGGCAAATCATGCGGGCCGAGTATATATAGAAGCTTACGGATTGAAAAATATACCAAAAGAGAATGGTTTTATTTTCTATCCAAACCATCAGGGATTATTTGATGTTTTGGTATTTTTGGATTCTTGTCCGGTTCCATTTTCTTTCGTTATAAAAAAAGAGGCCAGCAAAATTATTTTGCTGAAACAGGTTGTGAAAGCCTTGCACTCCATATCGATTGACCGGGAAGACATCCGTCAATCAATGCAAGTAATTAATCAAGTATCCGAAGAGGTGAAAAAGGGTAGAAACTTCCTGATATTTGCGGAGGGTACAAGAAGTAAACATGGGAATCAACTGTTGGAATTTAAAGGCGGTTCGTTTAAAAGCGCCATAAAGGCCAAATGTCCGATTGTTCCCTGTGCTTTGATAGACTCTTTTAAGCCGTTTGATGAAAAGTCAATTAAGCCGGTTACCGTAACACTAATTTACCTTCCGCCTTTATACTATGAAGAATATGCCGGAAAGAAGACCACGGAGATTGCGGCAATTGTCAAAGGCCGAATTGAAGACGCGATTATGCAATTCGAGTCTTAATATTCCCGTATAAGCAGTTACTATTCACAGCATAACCATAAGCAAATAAGTAAATATATGTAAAAATATATGTAAAATATGTAAATAAGAAACTAAAAATACGAAAAATACGTTAAAAAAACGATGTAAATAAGAAATTCAAAAATCGATTGACAAATTTTAGTACCTTATGTATAATAACATTTGCATTTATGAATTATTTACTATAAATTAATATAGGTAGAGACGTAGTTCAGATTATGGAGAAATACTCAAGAGGCTGAAGAGGCGCCCCTGCTAAGGGTGTAGGTCGTTTACGCGGCGCGAGGGTTCAAATCCCTCTTTCTCCGTTTCGCTGCCAAGAGGAAAATAGACAGAATCTTATTAGATTAAGATTTCTTTTTTTACCCAACCAATATAGTTGGGATACCTGTTGGATATATCTTACAGGCTTGTCCTTGAGAAAAGAACGTTGACAAGCATTAAGAGAGTGTGATAATATGTTAATCCGTCATGTTACCATTAACAGCACATCTGTGCTGCAGTTTGGCTGAAGGCTGGACTGTAACGTATAGTAACAGCTTATGACAAAAAATGAAAAAAAGCTGTTGACAAGGCGGAAACTGCGTGATATTATAACAAAGTTGCCGCTACGGTAACACCGAAAGCACCTTGACAACTAAACAGCAATGCAACCCTGAAAATTCCAAGAAAAAAGGATAAAGAAGCGCAAGCAGAAATATCCGCAAGGATTTCAGAAAGAAAAGAACAAGCCAGCTTAAAAAGCGGAAGCGGACAGAAAGGCAGAAGAAGCCGGACGGAAGCAGAAAGCTAAAAAAAAGCCGGAACAAGCTATGAACATGAGAGTTTGATCCTGGCTCAGGATGAACGCTGGCGGCGTGCCTAACACATGCAAGTCGAACGGAGCGGTAAAGAAGAAGT